>Ga0208879_1000007_pt1 | contig 215205 bp, 217 predicted proteins | sample Knorr_S15_td_Bot_FD_185605 | JGI IMG/M metagenome (GOLD analysis project Ga0208879, IMG submission 185605) | Marine microbial communities from Southern Atlantic Ocean transect - Knorr_S15_td_Bottom_ad_5009_LV_A (SPAdes) (version 2) | ecosystem: Environmental > Aquatic > Marine > Oceanic...
AGCTTAATATTGTAAAGCCTATCTACAAAGAATTTAATTCTTGGGATTCGGAACAATTATCATCAAAAAAGATTCCACGAAATTTAATTTTCTTCATCAAGTTTATCGAAAATTTTTTATCTACTCCTATTTCTATGATATCTATTGGTCCAGAAAGAAATCAGATAATTTATTTATAGGCGTCAATTATTTTTTTTACCAATTCATGTCTTACGACATCATCATTATTAAAGTTGCAAAAACTGATACCATCTATATCTTGAAGAATGGTTTGTGCCTCAAGGAGTCCTGATTCTATGCTTCTATCCAGATCAATTTGTGTGGTATCTCCTGTGATAATTGCCTTGGAGCTAAAACCAAGTCTTGTTAGAAACATTTTCATTTGCGCTGAAGTGGTATTTTGTGCCTCGTCTAAAATAATAAAAGCATCATTGAGAGTTCTGCCTCTCATAAAAGCTAATGGAGCAATCTCAATAACCGATTTTTCCATGAGTCTAGAAACTCGATCTAATTCAATCATGTCACCTAATGCATCAAATAAAGGTCTAAGATAAGGATTGACTTTTTCACTTAAATCACCAGGGAGAAAGCCTAATTTTTCACCCGCTTCGACGGCAGGTCTGGTAAGAATTATTTTCCTAATTTTTTTTAGATTTAAATACGAAATAGCCATAGCCACTGCAAGATATGTTTTTCCAGTTCCAGCTGGACCGGTAGCGAACACTAGATCATTTTTTCTAATTGAATCAATATATAATTTCTGGTTGATGCTCTTTGGAGCGATTGTTTTCTTATCTGTAGTTAAGCATATGGTATCAAGAAAAATCTCTTCAATAGAATGAGCTTTTTGTTTAAGAATTTTTGCTCCCAGCGTAAAATCACTCTCAATAGGACAATAGCCTTTCGATATGATTTTGTAGAAACTTTTGAGCAGATCTAAGGATTTCAATACTCCCTGGGAAGAGCCAGAAATTCTAATGTCGCATCCTCGAGAATCGATTTTCACATTGAAAATTTTCTCTATGATGAAAAAATTTTTCTGATTTGCTCCGCTGAGTATTTTAAAAAAATTTATATCTTCACAATGAAGCTCTTCTTCGATTTGAGAATTGGATATAGTACTCATATGATTCTAATAAATACATAGTAAATAGTAACTAAAAAAATTCCAACAAAAGAGGGTATTTGTATCTGATGTTTTTTCCCATACAATATAAAAATCCCTAGCAACAAGATTTCCGTCAAGATTAGAAAAACACCAAGGGCCCCCATTGAAGAAGTTAAATTTAAATTATACAAAGCACTGATAATCCCAAATAGGAATATATTGGAAATATTACTACCAATTACATTGCCGATTGCTAAATCAGTTTTCTTGAATTTCATAACCGATATTAGCGTTGCACAAATTTCCGGAGAGGAAGTACTGAGAGCAAAAAAGATTGTACCTATCGCGGTGGCGGACCAACCGAAATGGCTCATAATATCTTGGCCGGAACTAACTATCAAGCTAGAGCCAAAATAGATTCCGACGGTAGCAACTACCAACCAAAACAAATTTCCCAATATTCCCGTTTTTGGCTCGTCGATATGAGAGTGTTTTTTGTCTCTAAGCGAAATACCTATATAAAGAAACATAGTAATAACCATTATTATGGAAATTGTTTGTTTATATGCACCATCAACCCCAGGGAAAATTACTAGGCACAGTGTTGCGCCTATAACAATCAATGAGCGTAAAAGAATATTTCTTCTGTCCGATGAAAAAGTTCCATTGGATGCTATTATCCCTATACCTAATACCAGACTAATATTTGCAATATTGCTCCCAAGAACGGTTCCGTAACTTAATGTAGCGGCTGATTCACCTAGAAACAATATGGAATTTAACATGACAAAAAATTCTGGTAATGATGTACCCCATGCTATAAATGTTAAACCAATCAAAAGCTCGGACATCCCTAGCTTTTTTCCTATTTTTAATGAATTCTCGACTAATACAGCCGATCCTCGCCAAATTACAAATATCGCTATAAGAGGCTGGATGATTTGAATCATAGTCAAGGAGGTGTCCATTAAGAGATTAGTAAACTCAATGCCTCAATATACTTGTCGCTCGTTTTCTTTGCGATATCTTCTGGAAGTGCAGGTGCTGGAGGATTCTTGTCCCACCCAATTGATGTTAAATAATCTCTAACAAATTGTTTATCATAACTTTGTTGACCCCTTCCTGCCTCATAAAGATTCTTGGGCCAGAACCTAGAGGAGTCTGGTGTTAATACCTCATCGATAAGAATTAGTTCATCATTTTCGATTAAACCAAACTCAAATTTTGTATCAGCGATTAATATTCCTTTAGTTTCGGCATAATCTCTTGCCCTGGAATAAATCTCGATTGAATATTCCTTTACTTTATTTGCTAAATCTAAACCAATAATTTCTGAACAACGCTCAAAATTTATGTTTTCGTCATGTTCTCCCTGTTCAGCCTTAGTGGATGGTGTAAAAATTGGGGTCTCCAATTTTTCTGATTCCACCAAACCCTTTTTGAGCTCAATTCCACAAACGGTTCCATTCTTTTTATATTCTCCCCACCCAGAACCCGTTATGTATCCCCGAACTATACATTCAACGAGAAGAGGCTTGGCCTTTTTGACTATCATTGATCTGCCTTCAAGAATATCGGCATATCCTTTCAAGGAATCATCTTGAGAACATACATCTTGAGTTATAAAGTGATTACCAATTATATCTTTAGTTAAGGAAAACCAGAATTGAGACAACTTTGTTAAAACTTCACCTTTTCCTAGTATCCCGGTAGGCAAAACGGAATCATACGCAGAGATCCTATCTGAGGAAACAATTAGTAGATTGTCACCCATATCATATAGATCTCTGACTTTCCCTCTATTGATAAGATTCTGATCTTCGAGATTGGTCTCAAGAATAATGTTCTTATTTTTAATTGGCATATCGGACAATTATAAAGCAATCAATTAAAAAGAACAAAATTTGCTTTATATTTTCTTGTATTTACAATATTTTCGTTAAGTTATTTGAGCGCGTAGCTCAGGGGGAGAGCGCTTGCTTGACACGCAAGAGGTCGGTGGTTCAAATCCACTCGTGCTCATGAAAGTATAAACATGAAAATAGATATTGAAGGAAATAGTGTAGAATTTGAAAACAATCTCAATGTTGGGGAAATACTTTGTAAATTAAAATATGATAATTCTGTAATTGGTGCTCTAGTAGATGGAGAATTAAGAGATATATCGTATCAACCGAAAAAGAATGTAACGTTAGTGCCAGTTCGTGAAAACTCCAAAGAAGGACTTGATTTAATTCGCCATACTGCTGCCCATGCTTTGGCGGAAGCTGTCCAATCGATTTATCCCAATACAAAAGTAACAATAGGACCAGTTATTGAAAATGGTTTTTATTATGATTTTTACACGGAAAAGAATTTTACCGAGGAGGATCTTGAGCTCTTCGAAAAGAAAATGCTCGAAATAATTAACGGAAAAAAACCAATAATTAAAAAAATAATTAACAAAAACGACGCACTTAGTATGTTTGGGAAGATGGGGGAATTTTTTAAAGAGGAAATAATTAACGATTTAGATGATAATCAAGAAATCTCTATATATTCTCAGGGGAATTGGTTTGATTTATGTAGAGGACCGCATGCGCCCAACACGTCTTACATAAAAGCATTCAAGTTGTTAAATGTAGCTGGATCATATTGGAGAGGAGATGAACAACGAGAATCACTTCAAAGAATTTATGGCACCGCATTCTTTAATAAAAAAGACTTAAAAAAATATTTACTTATGCTTGAAGAAGCCAAAAAACGGGACCATAGAAAGTTGGGAAAAGAATTAAATCTCTTTTCAATTACGGAAGAGATTGGCCCAGGTTTGATATTATGGCATCCAAATGGAGCGACGGTAAGGACCATCATTGAAGATTACTGGAAGAAGAGACACATGGAGGCTGGATATCAGATTGTTTATACGCCTCACGTTGCAAAAGCTAGCCTTTGGGAAACAAGCGGGCATTCAGAATTTTACAGAGAAAATATGTTCACACAAATGGTAATTGATAAAAATAAATATGAAATAAAACCTATGAATTGCCCATTTCACATTATGATTTACAAGAGTGAATTGAGAAGTTACAAGGATTTACCAGTAAAATTTGCGGAGATTGGCACGGTTTATCGATATGAGAGATCGGGGGTACTTCACGGTCTTTTTCGAGCTAGAGGGTTTACACAGGATGATGCCCACATTTTTTGTACATTGGATCAAATTGAATTAGAAGTCGATCAAGTAATTGATCTAACCACTAGATTTTTAAAGGCTTTTGGTTTTTCTGATTATGAAATCTTTGTTTCCACGAGGCCTAAACGATATGTAGGATTAAAGGATGAATGGGTACAAGCAACAAATGCTTTAAAATCCTCTCTGAAGAATAAAGGTCTTAAATTTTCCATTGATGAGGGGGGAGGAGCTTTTTATGGACCAAAAATAGATTTAAAAATTAAAGACGTTATAGGAAGATCATGGCAGTGTTCCACTATACAAGTGGATTTCAACCTCCCAAAAAGATTTGACCTTAATTACATTTCGCGTAATAATGATAGACTTCAGCCAGTAATGATTCATAGGGCTATTTTTGGATCCTTTGAAAGATTTTTTGGTATTTTAGTTGAGCATTATGCTGGTGCTTTTCCTTTTTGGCTTGCACCTCTTCAAGTTAAAATACTTACTGTGTCTGAAGAACAGTTGGATTACTCGGATTCTTTAAAAAAGGAGTTAGATAAGATAAAATTGAGAGTCGATATTGATAAAAGGAATGAGAAATTAGGTCTCAAAATTCGTGAGGCTGAAGTTGGGAAAACGCCATATATTTTAACAGTTGGCAAATCAGAAATGGAAAACAAAACTGTAAACGTTAGGCAATATGGTGGGAAACAAATTGGAGAAATTAAATTTAAAGATTTTGTATCAATGATGAAAAAAGATATCCGTAAAGGGGATAGTTTATAAAAAAGAGAGCGTTTGTTTCAAAAAGAAAGCCAAACAGGAATAGGATTAATGGTTCTATTAGGGCTGCGGAGGTAAGGGTTATAGGGTTAGAAGGGGATCAGATTGGCATTCTTCCTATTAAGGATGCGCTGCAAATTGCCCAGGAGAACGCAACTGATTTAGTTGAGATTTCCCCTGATGCTATCCCTCCAGTTTGTAAGATCATGGATTATGGAAAGTATATGTATGATCAAAAAAAACAAACTGCACAGAAAAAAATCAAGGCTCATGTGTTAAAGGAGATAAAATTTAGACCAAATATTGGAGAAAATGATTTTAATGTTAAGATAAACAGGCTTAAAAAATTTCTTTCAAGTGGCCATAAAGTTAAAATCAGACTTTGGTTCAGAGGCCGAGAAATAGTTCATAAGCAGTTAGGAGAAGAGCTTGTTGCTAAGATTATAGAAAATGTTTCTGAATTTGGCGAATTAGACAATGAGCCAAAATTTGAAGGCAAAAATTTAACAATGATTGTTCTTCCAAAAAAAGCTAAGGCGGTTAAAAAATTAAATGGCAACTCAAAAAATGAAATCCAATAGGAGTGCAGCTAAGCGATTTAAGTTGAAACCCAGTGGAAAATTGAAAAGAATAAAAGGCAACAAGCATCATGGTAATGTTCATAAGGCTCAATCAAGAATAAGAAGATTGAAAGAACCAGGGATGGTTGTAGGTAAAAAAGCAAGAGATTTAAGAAAAGTTATTTCTACTTAATATGGTGATATAAATGAGAGTTAAAACAAGTGTTCCGAGAAAAAAGAGAAAGAAAAGACTACTTAAACAGACCAAGGGATTTTGGGGGCAAAGAAAGAATGTTTTTAGAAGGTCCAAGGAGACACTTCTTAGGGCTATGGCTTTTTCTTATAGAGATAGAAAAACGAAGAAAAGAACTCTGAGGTCTCTATGGATAATAAGAATAAATGCTGCTCTCAGAAAAGAGGGTTTAAATTACGGTAAATTTATTCATTCTTTAAAATTAAACAAAATTGAATTAGATAGAAAAATTCTAGCTGAACTTGCTATGAATCATCCTGACAAATTCAAACAACTTATTTCTAACATTCATTAAACTTGCTTCACCCGAGCTTGCGATGAATCATCCTGATAAATTAAAAAACTTGTTTCGAGTATCAAGTAAATCCTATTTAATATCTTTCATTAAGATATTTAATTTCCTGCATTATAAGTTGTAAGAACATTAATTAACCCCTTCTGAAACTACCTGTCTCAACACTTGAACACGTGCTGCCCTTTTCATTACAAATTGCAATTTTACTTACACGTTGGGGTTGAACGAATAATTGAATGTTAAGAAACACAAGGGATATTGCGATTATCATCAATAATTCTTTATATCTTTTATCCATAATAAACTCCTTTATTTTTGATTATTAAATTGTATCAAAATAGTATGAGTAAAATTAGGTAAAATATTTCATATATGAAGACCACCCCCCTTTACAAACTACATAGGACCATGGGAGCAAGATTCGTCGATTTTAGTGGTTGGCAAATGCCTGTTTGGTTTAGTGGATTAAATAAAGAACATATGAAAGTTAGAGAGAGTGTAGGGATTTTTGATGTTAGCCATATGGGAGAAATTGAAATTGCAGGCCCGGATTCTGAAAATTATGTTAATTACGTATTTACAAATTCAATCCTCAACTTATCGCATGGACAAGCACGGTATGGGTTTCTATGTAACAAATCAGGTGGTGTTGTAGACGATGTAATTGTTTACAAAATGATTGATGGATCTTTTTTCATATGTGTTAATGCAGGAAATACTGAAAAAGTAAACAAATGGCTTCTGGATAATTCTAGGAACTATGATGTAAGAATAAGTAACTTGAGTGACTTTTATGGCCAGCTTGCAATACAAGGTCCTAAATCAATCGATTTTCTAGAGAAATTCTTCCTCGATTCGGATATAAAATCAATAAAAAAATACCATATTTCTTCTATTGTGGAACTCGAAGAAAAATACAAAAATCAACTAAAATGGTCTTGCCCTAACGGAAATAATTTCTTAGTTGCTCGAACAGGATATACCGGTGAAGATGGTTTTGAATTATTTGTTCCTAACGAAAGGATAGAAGAGATTTACAAGAATTTGATTAAGAATTCTGACTCAAACTTGTCTCCATGTGGATTGGGCGCAAGAGATACACTGAGAATTGAAATGGGATTTCCTCTTTATGGTAACGAGTTAAGTGAGGATGGTTCTCCTGTAGACTCCGGCCTAGAGAAATTTATAGATATGAACAAAGAAGCATTTATTGGAAAAACTCATATAGAAAAAAGAATCAAAGATAGAAAATTCTCCCTAATAGGCTTTAAGATGAGGAATAAAATCATTCCTAGAAGTGGTTATAAGATATTAAATAAAGATAAGCTAATCGGCCATGTGACTAGCGGCACGTTCTCCCCTATACTTAAGAAAGGAATTGGTTTGGGCTTGGTTGATACAGGGTCGTCTGAATTAGATCAGTTCAATATAGAGATTAGAAATAAACATGAGGAAGCATACAAAGCTAGCTACCCTTTTATCCAACTAAGGAGAAGGCATGTCGGAAGTTAAAGAGGAGTTCAAATATACTGAAGAGCATGAATGGGCTGTTGCCGATGGAGAATTAATAAAAATAGGTATTACAGACCATGCTCAGGAGTCACTAGGGGAAATTGTTTTTATTGAACTACCAGAGATTGGAACTATCTTGGATAAATCTTCTACTTTTGGAGTTATCGAATCTACGAAATCTGTTTCGGACTTATATTCTCCTGTTGCGGGAGAGGTCGCTGAGATTAATCATTCCGTTGAGAATGAACCAGATATTATCAATAAAAGTCCTTACGATAAGGGGTGGATTATCAAAATAAGAGTTAAAAATATAAAATATTTAAATTCTTTGCTTACTTCAGAAGAATACAAGAAACTTATTGATGGATAAGGAAAAAGCAAATTTATCTTCACCGTGTCTTGAATTGTCGAGCGAGTATTCATTTGTCGACAGGCATATAGGAAATACCGACGACGATATCGGAGACATGCTAGAATATCTGAATTGCGATAGCTTAGATGAATTGATTCTATCTACTGTTCCTAATCAAATTCTGCTGGACGTCCCTTTGAAGATTGATTCCCCACGTAGTGAAGCCGACGCGATAAATTATCTCAAGGATAAAGTAGAACAAAATAAAGTTTTTAAGAGCTATATCGGGATGGGTTATTACGATACGATAACCCCGAATGTTATCCTAAGAAACATTCTGGAGAATCCGGGATGGTATACTGCCTATACACCTTATCAGCCTGAAGTTTCTCAAGGAAGGCTAGAAATGCTCATTAATTATCAGCAAGTGATAATGGATCTTACGGGACTAGAAGTTGCCAACGCATCCTTATTAGATGAGGGTACGGCTGCAGTCGAAGCTATGATGCTTGCTTTTCGTTACTCTAAGGATTCAAGGAATATTTTCCTTGTATCGGATAGTTGTCACCCACAAACTATAAGTTTGTTAGTGACTAGAGCACGACCTCTTGGTATTGAAATAAAAATTGGCAATTTAGAAGACTTAATGGAGGATAATTCTGAATCTTTTTTTGGATTTATTGCTCAGTACCCTGATACTGTTGGAAATGCTAAAGATTATGAGTTTTCTATTAGGAAAGCAAGATCAAAAAATTCTATTTCAATTCTAGCATGCGACCTTCTTGCTTTATCAATATTGAAATCACCAGGCGAGATGACCGCGGATATTGCAATCGGTAGTTCTCAAAGATTTGGAGTCCCTATGGGCTTCGGAGGTCCTCATGCAGCATTTATATCGTGCAAAGAAGAATACAAAAGACTGCTCCCAGGAAGAATCATTGGAAGATCAATCGATAAAAACAATAACCTTGCATATAGGATGACTCTTCAAACCAGAGAGCAACACATCAGAAGAGAAAAAGCCACAAGTAATATTTGTACCGCACAGTCTCTTTTGGCAATTGCGGCCGCTGCCTATGCTATTTATCATGGCCCCAAAGGAATCAAAAAAATTGCATATCGAATTCACAGACTTGCTAGGATTCTAACTAACGCACTTTTAATTTTAGGCTTCGAAGCCTTAAATAGAATTTATTTTGATACGGTAGCTATAAAATGCCCGAAAAAGAAATTGCCGGCAATTAAATCCAAAGCCATTAAGAATAAATTAAATTTTAGATTTTATAGCGCCGACACAGTGACTATTTCCTTGGATGAAACAACAACGATTTCAGATTTGTACGTAATTTTAAAATGTTTTTCAAGGTCAAAAAATATCAATTTGGTAGACATAAATGCTTCTATTTCATCTGATTTAGATGTAATAACAAAAGATTTAAAAAGAACAAAAGATTTTCTAAGTCATCCTGTGTTTAATTCTTATAAATCAGAAACCGATTTTCTCAGATACATAAAGAAACTTGAAGATAAAGATATTTCTTTAAATAAATCTATGATTCCTCTAGGTTCATGCACTATGAAATTGAACGCAACTTCGGAGATGATTCCTATGAGCTGGAATAAAATAAATTCAATTCATCCCTTTGCCCCCCAATCTCAGGTGAAAGGATATAAATTCATAATCAATAAATTAACAACCGCGCTTTGCGATATTACTGGATTTGATGAAGTTTCTCTACAACCTAATGCTGGAGCGCAAGGTGAACTAGCTGGACTAATGACTATAAGGGCTTTTCAGGAAGCAACAGGTGAGGGAAAAAGAGATATTTGTTTAATACCTAATTCCGCCCATGGTACAAATCCAGCAAGTGCAGTTCTTGCGGGACTAAAAGTAGAAATAGTACAATGTGATGATAATGGGAATGTGGATACAAAAGATTTAGCATATAAAATTCAGCAATATACCGACAGAATATCAGCTTTAATGATTACTTATCCTTCTACTCATGGAGTGTTTGAAGAGAATATTGGTAAAATTTCTAGGATGATTCACGATGCAGGTGGTCAGGTTTATATGGATGGGGCAAATCTAAATGCTATAGTGGGTATATCAAAACCGGGGCACTTCGGTCCTGATTTATGTCATATCAACCTCCATAAGACCTTTTGTATACCTCACGGTGGCGGGGGCCCTGGGGTTGGACCAATAGCGGTAAAGAAACACCTATCTAGCTTTCTACCAAATCACGATGTCGTCAAAAATGTAGGACCACAATCAAGTTTTGGATCGATATCCGCTGCACCATGGGGAAGTGCATCAATTCTGCCAATATCTTTAATGTACATAATGATGATGGGACCCAGTGGAATTAAAAAAGCTACGCAAATTGCAATTTTAAATGCTAATTATATTGCTGAAAGATTAAAATCTTATTTCCCAATTTTATACACGGGAAGAAACGAAAAAGTTGCACACGAATGCATTATTGATTTGCGAGATATTAGAAAAGATCATGGAATTACAGAAGAGGATATTGCAAAAAGACTCATTGATTATGGTTTTCACGCACCAACGATGTCTTTTCCTGTTCCTGGAACTTTAATGATAGAACCAACGGAGAGTGAATCTAAAAAAGAGATTGATAGGTTTTGCGATGCACTAATTTCTATACACGAAGAGGTACTTACTTATTCAAATATTAAGGATATTAACGACTCACCGTTGAAAAATGCACCCCATACTTTTTTTGATATTGCGACTAAGAATTTTCCTTATCCCTTCGATGTTGCCTTTCCACCACAGAATAATGATGAAAATGGTATTCGTTATATTTCTCCCATAGCAAGAGTAAATAATGCTTATGGTGATAAGAATTTTGCATGCAATTGTTTGCCGATAGAGGAATATAAAACTGGCTGATATTATATTCTTATGGAAATATAAGAATTATCTCTTAATTTTTGAAACCAATCATTTAGCAAGAAAAGAGTTTTTTCACCATAAATAGTTTGTATAATTTCTTCTCTGTTTTTAAGATAATTTATATCACCAAAAGTCTTATCCCGAATAATAAAATATTTTACTAAATCACCTGAATGAAAAGGTCCAATAATCGATCCAAGTTCGGCATGCAAGACGGAATCGACTATATCGCTATCTAAATTTTTTGGATTCAAGTAACCCAAATTGCCAGAACTTCTTTCGATTTTATCTTTTTCTAGATATTCTTTTATTAATTCATCTGAATCTGTATTTGATCTAAACCGATTTCCGATTTCTTTGATTTCTTCTTTGGTTAGTTTCTTATTGTTGATGATTACGAGTGACAACTTTACTAAATTTTCTTCTTTAATCTTACCATAATTTTTTCTATAGTAATCTTTGATCTCTTTTTCTGTTACAACAATTTTGTTTCTTAAGATTATGGAGCCAATACTCTCCTGAAGAAATTGATTTCTCCAGACAAATCTTATTCTATATATATTTAAACCAAGGTTTTTTATTTCTTTTTCAAATTCTTCACTCCCTTTCTTTTCTCTCATATCTTTTTCAAGTAAATCTAATTTGTCTTTCGTAACTTCAATTCCCATTCTTTTTCCTTGTAGTTCAAGCAATTTCAGATCAATTAATTCTTTCAGATATTTGGAGTAAACTTTTTTGTTCAAGGGATTTTCGCCACTACCTTTGATATGTTTTCTTAAATCGGATAGAAGAATCACATCGTCATTAATTACGGCTACAATACCATCAGTTATCTCAGATTTTGATGATTGAGGCAATAAAATAAAAAGAAAAAAAATAAATATAAAATGTTTGAATTTCATAAAATTGTTGCGGAGTCTATTATAATCTTATCATCTCTAAATTCATAATTTGTTTTTATTATATCCTCTAAGTTCTTAATCTTTCTAGTGAGTTTTGCTATATTTTGAAGTTCTAAATTGAGATTTATAAATTCTGTTTCAATATTTTTGATTTTACCCAATTTTAATGCCCTTATTATTAATGACTTTGATTTTATTTTTAATTTAGAAATTCCAAGTCTTTTCATATTTATTTTTATTTCTGCGATGTAAATTAAATTTAAAAGTTCTTTTGGGATTGGTCCAAATTTATCTAATAACTCCTCAATAATTTCTAAACAGTCATCTTTATGTTGTATGAGTGATATTTTTTTGTAATAGAACAATCTTTTTTCAGCAGAAGAGATGTAGCTTTGAGGTATAAAAACATCCTGATTTGCAATTACTTCTGGGCTCAGTAAATTTTCGGTCTCATTGTCTTTTACTCTATTTATTTCCTGTTCTAATAATTCTAAATAAAATTCGATACCTACATCATAAATTTTTCCCGATTGCTTAGTACCGAAAAGATTTCCGGCTCCTCTTATTTCTAAATCTTCTAATGCTAAATTAAAACCGGAACCAAGTTTGGTTAATCTCCTCATAGCACTTAACCTTTTTTTGGCACTTTCGGATATTTTTTTATCTGGTATGAGAAAGTACGCGATTCCTTGAATATTACTTCTTCCTATCCTTCCTCTTAATTGATATAGATCGGAGAGCCCAAAATTTTGTGCATTGTTGATTATCATTGTATTTACGCTCTTTATATCAAGTCCTGATTCAATAATTGTTGTTGTAATGAGTATCGATATCGTACCGTCGATAAAGGCTTTTAACGTGTTTTCAATCTCTATCCCCTTCATTCTTCCATGTACGTAATCAATCTCTTCTTTAGGAAAAAGTGATTTAATTTCTTTATAAATTTTTTCAATGCTACTAATTTCGTTATGAACGAAAAACACTCTTCCATTTCTTTTTAGCTCGTAGTTAATTGCATTCTTTATTGTTGATTTGTTATAAATCTCTACATATGTTTCGATTCCTAATCTTTCTTTAGGGGGAGTTGCAATTAGACTTATATCCCTTAGCCCACCAAGCGACAATTGTAAGGTTCTGGGTATTGGTGTTGCAGAAAGGCTTAATGCATCAATTCCTATTTTTAATCTTTTAATTGTCTCTTTTGCGGATACGCCAAATTTGTGTTCTTCATCTATTATGATTAGACCCAAGTCTTTGAATTTTAATTTCTCTGATAAAACTTTGTGAGTACCGATTAATATGTCAATTGTTCCTTTAGATAAGCCTTCTTGTATCGAAGTTATTTTTTTTGTTTTGGTAAATCTTGATATTCCTTCGACCCTAATCGGGAAACTCTCAAACCTTTTTAAAAAAGTATTCAAATGCTGATAAACAAGCGGAGTAGTAGGGGCGATAATAATGGTTTGTTTTGCATTGACGGATGCCAAATAGGATGCTCTTAGTGCTATTTCTGTTTTTCCAAATCCAACATCTCCACATATTAACCTATCCATCGGTTTTGGTAATTGCATATCTTGATAGGTATCCATAATGGCATTTTTTTGGTCAATGGTTTCTATGTATTCAAATTTTGATTCAAATTCTACAAGTTCGGTTTCATTTATTTTATATGAAAAACCACCAATAGATTTCCTTTGCGCGTATAGACTTAGTATTTCCCTGGCTACACCCTCGGCGACCTTTTTTGCCTTTCTAACCTTAGCAGTCCAAACCTTGTTTCTTAAAGAATCTAATTTCGCCGTTTCACTTGACCCAACATATCGTTGAATTAGATTAATTTTATCTATAGGAATAAGTAAAATATCATTAAAACTAAATTCACATTCAATAAAATCAACCAATGAATTATTTACTATTTTGTTTTTTATTCCTTTATAAATACATAATCCGAAGTTCTTGTGAACTATTAGGTTGCCCGTATTTAAATCCATGAAACTAGATAGTTTAAACGACAAATTGGCATAATCTCTTGCCCTTTGTTGACGACTAATGGATTTGTTTATTCTATTGAAAGACAAAAACAACATTTTGTTGTTCTTTAAATAAAAAGATTTTTGAAGAAAACCGTTGACAAAGCAAACTCTATCTAAAATTTTAGGATGTATATCTTTTTTTAATTTATTTTCTGTATCGGAGTCCGTTACTATGTAAACTGATTTGGCGACCGATTTTTCTTTAATTGTTTTCTCCAATAAATCTACGGAATTGCCATATAAGGATTGAGAGAACTCGATATCTAAATTTAAATTAATTGTTTTGCGGGGTTGATCAATTGGGTTTAGAAATATTGTTTTATTTTTAAAAATAAAATTCGATATTTTATTTTGTCTATTATTATTTGAGGGAAAATTTGATATTGAATCGAATATTAATATAGATTCGGATTTGATTGAATCCAAAAGGAGAGAATCTGAACATTCGGTGTCTACGAATGAATTTTTTATACTTATAATTTTGATTTGTTCAAAATGATAACTTCTTCTTCTTCCATCGTATAAGTTGAAACTTTGTATGCTTGATAGTAAGTCTTTGTAAAATTCTATCCTTATCGGGAATGTATATGTAGGTAAAAAAATATCAACTATAGAACCTCTAACAGAATAATCACCAAGTTCTTCAACAAACTCCTTTTTCTTGTAGCCGAAATCTTCTAATTGTTCGATTAGCAAGTCTCTTCCCCAACTCTGATCAGTTTTTTTTAAAATTTTAGATTTAATATGATCTTTTTTGGGGAAAGGAAAAAAAAGATTATCCTCATCTATAAACTTTATTTTCCTATAATTATCTTTTTCGACAAAAGATATTACATTCAAAAACAAACTTCGACTATTTTCCATATCAAATTTGGAATGAAAGATTTCATTCTGTAGATAAAAAGTTGGAACATTAAAAGATTGTTCTATATGTTCGATTAGTATTTCACATTTTTTAGAATTACTTGTTATAAAATAAATATCTTCGGAATATTCTCTGTGTAGTTGAGCAAGGATTGCTGAATTTATAAAATCGTTTGACCCATAAATTGTGTAAGAATCGTGTTTATCTAGATTGATACTTAAGGATTCAACAATATTATCTTTAATTGGATGCGGTTTATCAGATAAATTTGGACTTGATTTCATCTATTTTCTTTAGAATTTCATCCCCCATTTGGTTGCAACTAACTACCATCTTTGCTTTGCCATCTTTATTGATATCGTTAGTTCTTATCCCATCATCCAAGGTTATGGAAATGGAGGTTTCAATCAAATCATGTATGTTGTCTAAATTTAGTGAATATTTGAACAACATGGCAAGAGACATAATTGAACCAATTGGGTTTGCAGTATTTTGTCCGGCTATATCCGGAGCACTTCCACCCGCAGGTTCATAAATTGCTTTATTAACGCCTAAGCTAGCCGATGGTAGCATTCCCAATGATCCTATAAGTTCAGCGATTTCGTCACTTATAATATCGCCAAAAAGATTACCTGCTAAGATGACATCAAAAGTGGATGGTCTTTTTATTATCTGCATCGCAGCGTTGTCAATATATAAATGTTCAAGTTCGACATCTTTAAATTTGGTTTCATGAACTTCCGAAACAACGTCTCTCCACAACTGCATTACCTCTAGAACATTTGCTTTATCCAACGAAGTTACTTTTTTCTTTCTTGTCCTGGCAATTTCGAATGCAACTTGAGCTACTCTTCTAATTTCATCTTCATCATAAACAAGAGTGTTGACCCCAACTTTCTTTTCGTTAATTTTTTTTAAATACCTTGGTTCCCCAAAGTATATACCACCGGTTAGTTCTCTGACCACGAGAATATCGGTATTTTTTACAACTTCCTTTTTTAAACTTGACGCATCGATTAGAGCTTGAAAAACTTTCCCCGGCCTTAAATTTGCAAAAGTTTCAAGTTCTTTTCTCAACATCAATAACCCTTTTTCTGGTTTCAAATTATGATCTATATTCTCCCATTTTGGTCCTCCTACTGCTCCCAATAACACGGCATCAGAATCCATGGCCTTATCAAGAACTGATCGAGTTAAGGGCTCTCCGTTTTTATCAATCGAGACTCCGCCAAAAAGATCTTTTTCTATCTCGATATCGATATTTATATTTTCTTTAAAATAATTGATTATTTTTAAGGATTCATCGGTTATTTCTTTACCTATCCCATCCCCGGGTAGGATTAAAATTTTTCCCATAATCTCTCCATTGTAAGTTTATTCAATTCTTAAAGAAACTTTATTCTTTGTTGAGCCAAGGCCATCGATGCTTATACTGACAAAATCTTTATTTTGCAAAGAACCAATGCCACCAGGTGTTCCTGTTAAAATTAAATCTCCTTTATTTAGTGTCATAATCTTGCTGACATAGCTAATTATAAAATCAATCTTATGTATCATAAATGATGTATTAGATTCTTGTTTGATTTCGTTATTAACGACAGTCTTGATTTTAACATTTTGATAATCAATTTCATCCGAAATATAAGGACCAACCGGACAAAATGTATCAAAACTCTTCGCTCTTGTGAATTGAACATCGATAGCCTGTAAATCTCTGGCCGTAATATCGTTAGCGCAGATTCCTCCTAATACGTATTTGTAAGCCTTTTCCTTGCTGATCCACTTGGCTTCTTCTTTGATAACTATTCCAAGCTCGCCTTCGTAGTCAACCCTAGAACTCATATGATTTGGAATTTCTATTGTATTATTGGCACCGATTAGAGTCGAGGGGGGTTTTAAAAATATTAGCGGTTCTTTGGGGGGTTCTTTTTTCATTTCTTCAGCATGATCGTAATAATTTAATCCTATTGCTATAATCTTAGTTGGACTAAGAGGAGAGGCCACATATTTTTTCTTGAAATATCTCTGATAAGACCCTAGGGAACGATATTTTTTTCTAATTATTTTATGTTTTACAGAATATGCTGAATAAATCATTCTAATATTTTACATTATACAAATAAAGACCTTTTGCGGGAGCACTCAATCTTAATTTTAATTCTTTTTTGTTGTTAATAGCAAGCTTTATATCACTCTCTTTTATCCCTCCTTGTTCATATTTAATTAAACATCCAACTATCAGTCTTACCATGCCTCTCAAAAATCCATTGCCACTAATGAAAATATCAATATAATTAGATTTTTTTTTAATCGATATTTTTTTAATTTTTCTTATTGTTGTGGATCCTGAATATCCTGTTTTACAAAATTTTTTAAAATCTTTTTCACCAATAAAAATTTTAGAAATTCTTTCAATTGCGTCTATGTTCAATTCTCTTTTAATAAACCAAAATCTATTTTCTTCAAAAACAGAGCATGGTTCGAAAGTTTTTATTCTATATAAGTAAGTTTTTTCTTTAGCACTATGCTGAGAATGAAATTCGTCTGAGACCCTAGTACACCTTTTGATTTTTATATTCTTGTCTAATAGAAAGTTGAGTTTGTTTTTTAATTGAACCATGTTCATTTGTAAACTATCTTCAACATAAAAATTAGCAACTTGATTATAGGCGTGGACTCCACTATCTGTTCTACCAGAAGCCAACAAAATTATTTTTTCTACAAAAATTTTCTTCAAACTCTTTTCTAGTTCATCTTGAATTGTCGGTGTTTTTTTCTGCTTTTGCCAGCCACAAAAATTTGTACCAATGTATTCGATATCTAATCTAACATTCATTTTTTATATTTTTATTCTCTTATCTAAAAGAGGATAGATAAAATCAATCATCATGTTTAATGAAATAAGTATAATCGTATAAACAATAGTTAATCCGCAGATAAGGGGATAATCTCTATTGATTATGGAAAGCACGAACATTCTTCCCATTCCTGGAATTGAGTAAATACTTTCAATTACGAATGATCCGGTAATCATAAAGGCTGCGATGGGTCCGATTGCAGTAGTAAAAGGAATCAGGGAATTTTTGATAATATAGAAATAAAGCAAAGATTCAGAATCGATGTTATTGATTCTTGCATTTCTAACAAACATAGAATTTTCGGTATCCTTCATCGATTCAAACATTAATTTTGTTAGAAAAGATATTGAGGGTATCGATAAAGTTAATACAGGCAGAATATAACTAGTAGGTTTTTCAAGCAAGGCGGCAGGGAGAATTTGAAATTTAACAGAAAAAATTATTATCAGTACTGCTCCAAGCAGAAAAGTTGGAATTCCAACAGATGCGTAAAGAAAAAGATTAATGAATTTCGTCCAGAAACCTCCTTTGTTTTTAAATAAAAAAATTGCAAAGTAGAGGGAGACGAAAATTGTAAATAATAGAGATATTAAGCCTATTTTCATCGAAAAAGGGAAACTTTTTGCTATTATTTCATTCACACTTTTACCGGTATAAAAATAGGAGGGACCAAAATCTAATTGAATTATGTTTTTCATATAAGAAACATATTGATTTGAGATGGGCTCATTTAATTTGTATTTTTTTTCTATATTTGCTTTTATGTGCGGAGGTAGTTTTTTTTCAGAGTCAAATGGACCACCCGGCAACGTTCTTAACAATATAAAAGTTGCTGATACGACTATGAATAAAACAATTACTGAACTGATTAACTTAGTTAAAAAATAATTATTCCTCATAATTTGTTATAAACAAGTTTTTACCTATCTTGATGTTGCTTTGATCAATTGCGATAATGGATAATTTATTTCTTCCAGAGTCTAGTTGAAGACCAAATGATTCGTTGATGTTCTTGGATTTCCTAGATACTAATCTAATTTTTTTCCCATTGATAAAATAATTGACGTTTTTTAGAGTTGTTTCATCATGAATAGAAGATTCAACCTCAATTGTATTTTCTTTTTCTAAGAATTTAGTTTTGATATCTATTGTAGGGGGCTCTTCATATTGGCTAATAATTTTCGATTTTAAAAACAATTCTTTTTCTTCTTCTTTAACTTTCAAGGTCTCAGATTTAGGAATCCAATATAATGTTTTATCTTCCGAACCTATTAACAGAAATTTATTTGTCTCACCTATGGCTGTAATTAAGTTGCCCTGTGCTATTTTTCCCGAGATAATACTGCCAATGCCGGGATCTGAAAATAACAAGTTTTTGCCAATCAATCTGTAATCAACTCTGGGGTCGAATTTAACAAAAGAACTAATTTCCCCAAAAGGTATAGAAATTGCTTTATCAAAAAAAGAATTAGAACTCTCATCATGGAATATTATGCTGAAATTTATATAATCGGAATATAATTTATCTTCTAGAGATAAATTACTCTTCACTACAATGGACCCTTTCTTAACAGAACTGATTTTGTGATTTTTATTTTTGATGATTAAACTTTTATCTTGAGAGAAAATTCTAATATAGCACTCATCACAATTTTTTGAAACTTTATTTAATTTTATATTTAATTCTAGTTCAATATTATTCTGAGAATTTTTTTTAGGGATAACTAAATAAGTAAATTTTGGAAAAATAAATTCTGCTTTCTTTATCGTAATATTTGAATTGACTTCTGTTATACTTGTTAGACTTGGTCTTAATGGATCATGCATAGAAAAACTTGATAATGAGAATTTGACTAAATCATTGCTATTATCTGCTCTATTGGGAATGCTGATTTCCATTTTAAATTTTCGATTTTCTTTTGGCTTAAGAGCTCCAAGAAAAAAATATTTGTTATTGAGATATTTGTTTTCTGAGCTCGTGATAAGGATAAGATTGAAAAAACCTTCACTAGAACCGTTTTTTATTTTGGCAACTATTAATTCTTTTTTACCAGAATCTAATTCTATCTTTGGATTAATTTGCAGATTCAAATTCTCGTAATTTGCGGCATTTTTAAAATTTTTATTTTCCACTTTTATTTTGAAACCACTTATTTTAGAGACCAATGAATTACTAATTTTTCTTGCCTTAATTGATAATTCGTTTTCATTTAAAGATAAAAAGTTTTTTATATTTCCATTGAAGCTAAATTTTTTCATATTCTCCGAATTAAGTATTTCTTGAGAAAATTTGATTAATTCATCATCTTCATCTGTTTCTTTCTCTTTTGGGCTATAAATTATATTAAGTTTCTGATTTAGGCCGACATTGTTAAGCTCGCTTGCTATTTCTTCAGCAATGATGAGCCTACCGTTTTTAAAATCGGCGGGTATAAAATTGATATCAGGATAAACTCCATTCAAATGAACTTTGTAGTCTTTTGGATTTAAATATTCTGCTATGGTTAACTTGATTGCAGATCCATCACTTTGTTCGTAGATTTCTTGCACGGTTCCTTTTCCGAAAGTTTTTTCACCGATAATTAAAGATCTTTCGTTATTTTTTAGAGCACCTGCAACAATTTCAGATGCACTAGCACTTCCTTTGTCAACTAAAACTATAATTGGGCCATAGAATTTTTTCCCAAAACTAGGAGTCGTGAAGAACTTCATACTCATGTTTCTTTTTTTGCTCTTAGTTGAAACTATTAATTTATTTTTTTCTAAGAAAATATTTGATATTTTTATTGCTTGATTAAAAAGTCCACCCGGATTTCCTCTTAAATCAAGAATTATAGAAGATATGCCTTTTTTTCTTAAAGAATCGAGTGAGTCTTTAAATTGCTCAAAAGTATTTGACTGAAATGACTTTATCTTGATGTAACCTATATTTTCTTTCAAGATTTTCGATGAAATACTTTCAATCTTTATTATGTCTCTAGTTATCTCAAACTTAATTAAGTCCTCTACGCTCTCCCTTTCAATGTACAAAGTAGTTTTGGTGCCTTTCTCACCTCTTAACAATTTTATTGCTTGCTCTAAGCTTATCCCATCGGCACTGCTTGATTCGATTCTTCTTATTACATCATTTGCTTTAACCCCGGCTTTAAAAGCTGGGGTGCCCTCAATTGGCGAAATAATCGTGAGTTTCTCATCTCTGATTCCAACGACAATTCCAATACCCCCAAAGCTTCCTTTGGTTTCTATTAAAAATTGATTTAGATCATCTGGTTCGATTATTGAAGAGTAGTCATCGATTTCTTGTAAGACTGCGTTTGCTACGTGATAAGCCAATGGATTATTTTTATCATCGATTATTCCCTTTTCTTCTAATAAATTTATTATTGAATTTAAATTCTTACCTACGTCGATTAAATTATTATTTTTTTTGAGGACAATATCCTCATTTGTATCTCCAACTTTAACGTTAATCTTTAGTTTTCTGTTTGAAATTTCTAAAATCTGAATAAAAATTTCATCAGAAAATCTGTTTATAGAGTTTATAGCCTCTTCGAAAATTTTTTCGAACGCACTATCTTTGTAAAAGTATGAGTTTTTTTCTACGTAATACACGGTTGACCCAATTATTGCTTCATTATTGGCGTAGGCACCTGGAGATATTACGGTTAAAAATAGACAAGTAAGTATAATCTTTAAGTAAGATTTGATTAAATTCATTAAAACATTATAGAATATTTATTTATAATTCTATACTATGAAAATGAACCTAAAAATCGGACTTGCTCAAATTAATTCTAAAGTGGGGGATCTAAAGCTTAATTTTGAAAAGATTTCTAAATTTATACAGCTTGGAAAAAAACACAAAGTAGATTTGTTGTGCTTTCCTGAACTAGCTCTAACTGGATATCCGCCAGAAGATTTACTGCTAAATAAACAATTTCTTAAATCTATAGATATAGCTGTAAAAAATTTAGAAAAAATAACCAAAGAAATGAATGTTGTTATTGGTTATCCGAGACAAATAAATAAAAAACTTTTCAATATAGCTGGTGTTTTTATCAAAGGCAAACTCTACAAAGAATACAAAAAATTCCAATTACCAAATTATGGAGTTTTCGACGAAGATCGTTATTTTGAAAAAGGTGTCGAATCCACAACGTTCACAATTAAGAATCGTAAAATTGGTATCACAATTTGCGAAGATATATGGGTCGATACAAAAATAATAAATAAAAGAATAAATGATGATAATATTGATTTATTAATCAATTTGTCTGCATCCCCTTATAGTATCGACAAGCAAAAGAAGCGATTGACAATATTAAAAGCAATCTCAAAGAAAAATAGCATTGAAATTTGTTATTGCAATCTCATAGGAGGACAGGATGAACTCGTCTTTGATGGCAACAGTATGATATTAAATAAAGATGGTGCCGTTGTGGCTTCTGCCAAAGAATTTGATGAAGATTTATTGATTAAAAATATAAATTTTCAGAAAAATAAATCTAGAATTCATTTGCCTAACAAAGGTAATGATTATTACTTAAAGGAAGTTCTTTCAGCTCTATCTTTAGGCTTGAAAGATTATGTTTACAAGAACAATTTTGCTAAAGTTTTGCTAGGTATTTCTGGAGGCATAGATTCCGCCTTGGTTGCATCAATTGCAGTAAACGCATTAGGAAAAAAAAATGTTTTAGGTCTAGCTTTGCAAACAAAATATAATTCTGATAAAAGCCTCGAGCTTGCAAAAAAATTATCTAAAAATCTTGGTTTTAAACTTAAAGTATTAAATATTCAGAACATTTTTGAAAATACTAATCAGTTGCTAACTAATGGGATATATGGAAAAACTACATGGGATATCACTGAGGAAAATTTACAATCTAGAATTAGGTCCAATATCTTGATGGCGACATCAAATAAATTGGGATATTTATTATTATCCACAGGTAACAAAAGCGAGATTAGTATCGGCTATTCGACTTTGTACGGTGATAGTGCTGGCGGGATAGCCATACTTAAAGATATTCCAAAAACTTTAGTTTATAAATTAAGCAAATTTTACAATAGGCTTTATCCAACTAATTTAATTCCCAAAGAAATCATACTACGAGAGCCATCAGCAGAACTTAAGGAGAATCAAAGAGATTTGGATTCTCTACCGCCTTACAGAATATTAGACAAGATTCTCGAATTATATATTGAAGAGGAAAAGAGTTTAAAAGAAATTTCATCTACTTTAAAAATCAACAAGTCAATTGTTTCTGAGATTATACGGAAAGTGAATAATAACGAATTCAAAAGAAGACAGTCACCTCCGGGAATTAAAATTACTACTAAGGCCTTTGGTCGAGATAGAAGATATCCAATGACAAACGGATTTATTGATGCTTGATTAAAAGCTCGCAAATAGAATAATATAAATAAAATGGAATTTTTAGAACCAGAAGAACAACTTGAAACTATTAAAAATGATGTTGGTGAGGCAATTCCTGAAAATGAACTTCTAGAAAAGCTCAAATTTTCTTATGATAACAATACACCTCTTAAGATTAAAGCAGGTTTCGACCCCACTACCTCTAATTTGCATTTAGGCCACTCATTGCTTCTTAGAAAACTTAAAGTATTTCAAGCCTTGGGGCATAAAATATTTTTTTTAATTGGAGATTTTACTGCGAAGATAGGTGATCCTACGAATCGAGATAAAACTCGACCATCGTTAGATGAAGGAACAATAAATAAAAATGCTGCAACATATAAAGATCAATTATTTAAAATACTTGAAGAAGACAATGTTGAGATCTTGTATAATTCGAAATGGTTTAATGATTTTGATTTAAGTAATTTAATAAAGCTCGCTTCTTTAGAAAATGTTGCAAGACTTCTTGAGAGAGATGATTTCAAAAAAAGATACAAAAGCGGAGAGCCGATTACGGTAACCGAATTTCTTTATCCAATCCTCCAAGCTTATGATTCCGTAGTGTTAGAGTGTGATATAGAAGTGGGAGGAACGGATCAGATATTCAATGTCTTATTAGGAAGGCAAATTCAAAAGGCTTACAATATTCCCCAACAAGTTGGAGTTTTTGTCCCGATTTTGGAAGGGCTTGACGGAAAAATGAAAATGTCGAAAACTCTCAATAATCATATAAGTCTCAATGACCCCCCAGAAGAAATATTTGGAAAAATTATGTCAATTTCTGACAGTTTGATGACAAAGTATATAGAATTGCTCTACTCTGATAGAAATGATTTATTCAGAGAAATTTTGAATCCCTTGGAAAGAAAAAAAACACTTGGTCACACAATAGTTTCAGAGTATTATGATAAATCTTCCGCAGATTTATCCCAGAAATTATTTGAGAAGAAGTTTACTAAAAAAGATTTCCCTGACGATATCCCTCGAGTTGAAATAAAGTTAAAAGATAAAAACCTTTTAGATATTTTGGTAGAAATATCGCGGAATTCTTTTTCACGATCGGAATTAAAGAGACTCATAAAAAATAAAGCAATTGAAATCAACAAAAATACCTTATCATCTCTGGATTATTTACCTGACAATGAAACAGAATGGAGAATACGGATAGGAAAAAGAAATTTCTATAAAGCCAAACTTGTTTAATTTAATCCGAGACTAAACTATATGAGTGAGTTAGTAAGCCGAATTCTGTTCTATGTGATCATCTATCTAGGATGGCAATTACTTGCTATCTCAAGCGATCTACCCTGAAGCGTATGGAAGGGAAGCCAGCTTCTATACTTGATCTTTCTCCAGGTGGGGTTTGCCTCGCCAGAATTTGTCACCAAACTCTGCGGTAGTCTCTTACACTACCTTTTCACCCTTACCATTAATATCATATGTTTATTAATGGCGGTTATTTTCTGTGGCACTTTCCGTTGCCTCGCGACACCTGGGAATTACCCAGCACCATTTCCCTTAGGAGTTCGGACTTTCCTCTTGCTCAAAACAAGCGATCACTCAACCCACTCAAAATTATAATCTATGGTAGAATTGCCTCTTTTGCAAGTCGATCAGCTATAGAGTTTTCTTCTCTTGGTATTAGATTTAATTTTAATGGGGACTTGATTTGGCTTTTTAGTTTATTAGCTATTTTCAAAAGAGGCAATAATTTTTTGTCTTTACACTTCCATTGATTATTAAATTGCATACATATTAATTTAGAATCAGAAAAAATTTGTACCTCTTCTGCATCAATATTGTTATATAAAATTAATTTCAGTGCTAATATCAATGCTTCGTATTCGGCAATATTGTTGGTGACAATATTATCTAGTGGCTTAGAATGTTTTTCCTCTGATTCGTTTAAAATTATGTGAACACCAACCCCTCCCGCGCCAGGATTTGGCTGACAAGCACCATCGATAAAAATTTTTACAATCGAACTCATAAAGGATTAGCTTATTTCAGGTATTAATATTTTTTTTGAACATGGGCACAAAATAATTTCATTAGACTGGAGAACCTTTATGTATGTTTGAGGTGGAATCTTCATATAACAGTATCCACATACTTCTCCTTTCGCTTCAACAGCCACGGGGGAACTATTGGAAAGTAATTTGGTGTAAACTTTCAGGACTTCGTTATCAATATTTTTCATTATTTCGGGCCTGTCATTTTCAATTACTTCTATTTCGGATCTTGATTCTTTTAGTTCAGCTTCTAATTTCTTTATTTCTTCTTTTACTGGACTCAGTTCCTCGTCGAATTTTGATTGAAGTAACTCTGAGTTCTTAGTTGATGATTGAATTTCTTCCATAATTTTTAATTGATTATCTTCAACGTCTATTTTCTTTCTTTTTAAATCCCCTGTTTCCTTTTGTAAAGCCTCAAATTCTTTAGATGACTTTATTAAAAACAATTTATCTTCAAGTTGACTAATCTTTTGATCGATATCCAGAGTTTCATTTTGAAGAACCTTGATTTCCTTGTTTGAACCCGCAATTTTTTCATTAAGATTATTGATTTTTCTTTCGTCAAATTCAATTTTGTTAGTTAGAGAGATAATCGTATCAGGTACCTCTTTAATCGTTTTTTGTATATCTGCAATTTGGGTGTCAAGCTTTTGTAGTTCTAACAAAGTTTTTATTTTATCTTTCATTCTAATGATTTCTCTGGGCCCAACTGGATTCGAACCAGTGACCGCCCGGTTATGAGCCGGATGCTCTAACCAGCTGAGCTATGGGCCCATATAGAATTAAACAAAAACCTAATCCTGTTTAATCTAAAACATTTTGTCAATTATCAAGACAGCTCAATAGTTTTATTGTACACATTAATGATATCGATTGACACAAAAATGAATAAATTTATAATACTACAGTCTCTTTTACGCGAACCAAATGAAAGCTTTGTTTGTAATTTTATTTCTTTTACTTGGCCTTAGCCCTGTTTTTGGGATTACGGATACAAGAACATTGAAAGAAGTCGGTTGGGCAGAACGCCTAGAGGATCAAATTGATTTATATTCCGAAATTCTTGACGTAAATAATTCAAAAAAAAATTTAGACAAAATCTTGGACCCAACAAAACCCACAGTTTTCATTTTGGTCTATTATACTTGCCCTAGAATGTGTAGTTTTCTATTAGACGGGGTCTTGGAGGCCGTCTCGTCAAATGAAAAAATCAGACCAGGAGTTGATTACAATTTAGTTGCACTGAGTTTTGACGAGTCTGATACTGTAGAGATTGCTAGACAAAAGAAAAAAAAATATATGAAAAATCTTAACGAAAATGAGCAATGGGATTTCTTTGTGGCTGATACTGGAAGTATTGAAACGATTACTCAATCGGTGGGATTCAATTTTGTTAAAGATGGGGATGAATTTGCCCATCCTGCAGGTATAATATTTCTCACAAAAGAGAGAAAGATATCTAGGTATTTAACCGGAGTTATGTTTGATCCGAGAGATTTCAACCTGGCTCTCCTGGAAGCTTCGGGAGGAGATATTGGGAAATCATTATTATCTGATAAAGTTCTTCTTTATTGTTATGGTTTTGATCCTGTAGGTAAAAAGTATGCTCTCAAGGCTTTGAATGTTATCAAACTTGGTGGCGTAGTGACATTGTTGTGTATAGGAGTGTTCATGGGTTTTATGTGGCTAAAAAGAGATAAGAAGGGGGATCAATAGATGACCTGGTTGCCGCCTTCTGCTTCTACGTTTGCGCCAAATGTAGATTTTGTTTTGATGTTAATTACTGTAATTTCGGTAATATCTTGTGTCTTGATCTCTTTCTTGCTTATTTATTTCGTAATTAAGTATAGACGCAAAACGGATGATGATCCTACCCCTGCCATTACACACGATAGTTTTTTGGAAACACTGTGGACAATCATCCCAACGATATTATGTATAGTGATTTTTCTTTATGGATATGTCTATTATGATGAATATACGACAACACCAAAAAATGCATATGAAATCAATGTTACTGGACAATCATGGATGTGGACGTTTGATTATTCTAATGGCAAGAAAACTTTAAACGAATTGTATGTACCGATAAATCAACCTATTCGACTCGTGATGCAGTCGAAGGATGTGCTTCATAGCTTCTTTGTTCCGGCATTCAGGGTTAAACAAGATGTAGTTGGTGGCAGATATACTTTTATCAATTTTACCGCTACTCAAGAAGGCGTTTTTAAAATCTATTGCGCAGAATATTGTGGCACCGGACATTCAGACATGGGAGGCAAGGTCCATGTATTATCAAAAGACAAGTATGCGGCATGGCAATCCGATTCTGGATCTAAAATTGTAAACGCCTCAGCAGATATTCCTCTAGATCAAGTAGGAGCGGAACTTCGTAACAGTAAGGGTTGTGTTGTTTGTCACAATATTGACGGAGCTGCTGGTGGAACGGGACCAACGTGGAAAGGTCTCTTTGGTAAGAAAAGAAATTTTGAAGATGGTAGTTCTACTATAGCTGATGAGAACTATTTAAGAGAATCGATAGAGTACCCAACAGAAAAAATGGTCAAAGGCTATCAACCTTTAATGCCAGCATACAAAGGTCTCTTAGCGGATTATGAAATAACAGCGATAATTGAATATATTAAAACACTAAAATAAGGAGCAAGCTACTATGTCTACCGACAACGAAAAAAACTATTTAGAAAACGGTAAAGGATTTTCTTCATGGTTTTTCACTATGGATCATAAAAGATTAGGGGTAATGTATCTTTGTGGAATTGGTACATTTTTTATAATTGCCGCTATAGCTTCCGTTCTTTTAAGAGCAGAGCACCTATCTCCGGGAAGAACTATTGTAGATGCACATACTTATAACGTCTTATTCACTTTACATGGCTCGATGATGGTATTTTTATTTATCGTTCCTGGTGTTGCTGCCACCTTTGGGAATTTTTTAATTCCTCTTATGATTGGAGCAAGAGATGTTATTTTTCCAAAATTAAATCTCTACAGCTTTTGGATTTATTGCCTTGGAGCCGTAATTTTCTTATTTGCTCTTGCTGCCCCTGCCGATACTGGTTGGACATTCTATACTCCCTATTCAATTGAATCTGGTACTAACGTTATTCTTATAACATTAGGGATTTTTGTTTTGGGTTTTTCGTCTATTCTCACCGGGATAAACTTCATTGTTACTATCCATAAACTAAGAGCACCAGGGATGACTTGGGACAGGCTACCTCTTTTTTGCTGGGCTGCATATTCCACATCCATTTTACAGGTTTTAGCAACACCAGTAGTTGCAATAACATTGGTATTGCTTATTGGAGAACGATATTGGGGGTTGGGATTCTTTGATCCTGCAAAAGGTGGGGACCCTGTTTTATTTCAACATTTCTTTTGGTTCTATTCTCACCCTGCAGTTTATATTATGATTCTCCCAGCAATGGGAATTATCTCAGAAATAATTCCAGTTTTTTCTAGAAAGCCTATTTTTGGATATAAATCTATTGCTTACTCAAGTCTTGCTATAGCATTAATAAGTTTCCTCGTCTGGGGACATCATATGTTTACAAGTGGTCAATCGAAATTAATAAATATAATTTTCTCTGCAATTACTTTTGCTGTAGCTATCCCAACCGCTATAAAAGTTTTTAATTGGCTTTGGACCATGTACAAAGGTTCAATCGAACTTAGTGCCGCTATGCTATACGCATTGGCATTTATTTTTTTATTTACGATTGGAGGCTTAACAGGTTTACACCTAGGCGCACTAGCATCAACCATTCATTTGCATGATACATATTTTGTTGTGGCTCATATGCATTATGTAATGATTGGAGGGACACTCTTTGGTTTGTTTGCGGCTCTACATTTTTGGTATCCAAAGATGTGGGGGAAAATGTTTGATGAGTTTAGAGCCAAAATCGCTTTCGTTTTTATATTTATTGGTTTTAATGTTACATTTTTCCCGCAATTTATCATGGGGACGCTTGGCATGCCTAGAAGATATTATAATTATGATCCGGAATTTACAATTTTTCATCAGATTTCGACAGCAGGAACATGGTTGATGGCCCTTGGCTTTATTTTTATGCTATATAATTTCTTTAGACCTATTTCAAAGACCGCGGAAGCAAACCCATATAAATCAAAATCACTAGAATGGAGCATCCCCTCACCTCCACCAACTCTCAACTTCGATGAGATTCCTACTGTTACGGAATCTACATATGCCTACGGAAATAAAATAGAACGGGAGACATAATGGGATTATTAAGTGGGACTTCGAAATTTATCAAAGCGTTGACTTACCCATCTGATATGTTGCCCCCGATAATGGCTGATGATGAACATCAGCACGTTGATCCAGAGCTTGAACATGCTGCTTCTAAATTTGGAATGTGGCTTTTTCTGGCTACGGAAGTTTTATTATTTGGGGGTCTTTTTGCTGCTTATGCAATTTATAGAGCCAAATATCCAGATATGTTTCACCACGGTTCTAGCAGTTTAAATGTGGTTCTCGGCTCAATTAATACTATAATACTTATTTTTAGTAGTTTTACTGTTGTTGTCGCCGTTAAAGCCATTCAAGAAAACAAAATTAAATTGGTTAAATTGATGCTTTGGATTACCATAGCCTGTGGTGCGATTTTTGGAATAAATAAATTTTTTGAGTATTCATATAAAATTCACCACGGTATTACCCCTGGAACTGATATTTTCTATTCACTTTATTATGCTGCAACGGGTATTCACATGCTCCACGTTCTAATAGGAATGGGACTTCTATCATTTCTTTTGTATAGAACGTCAAAGGGGTACTATTCAAAAGATAATTTTACGGCAATTGAAATAGGTGGTCTCTATTGGCACTTGGTTGATGTAATATGGATTTATCTATTTCCACTATTATATTTAATTGGGTAAGGAGATTTCTATGGCGAGTGAAGGGTCATATAGACAATATGTAAATATCGGGATTCTTTTGATGGCACTTACTGTAATTACAGTAGGTGCAGCCCAGTTTGATTTTGGTCCCTTTAATGTTCCAATTGCTTTAATTATTGCATCGATTAAAGCAACGTTTGTTGCATTATATTTTATGCACCTGAAACATGAAGATACCATGACGAGGATCTACGCTGCTTACCCATTGTTTTTATTGTTTTTATTAATAGCTTTTACTGCTACAGATATATTTACTCGTGTTTCGAATTGATCTAACAAAATGAATACCACAGAAAGATTAACCTTATTTTTTCTAGTTCTACTACTTATTTGGGGTAATATGGTGAGTGGTTTGGGAGCAGGGCTTGCATGCCCAGATTGGCCCCTTTGTTTTGGCGAATTCTTTCCTCAACTCAATTTTGCAATATTTATGGAGCATACCCATAGAATTTTAGGACTCCTAGTTACAATATTCTTTATTTTTTTGGCGAAAAATCGATTGAAAACATACGTAGGTAAGCAAAAACTAATTCCCATATTATGTTCAATCTTTTTAGCTACTCAAATAATACTAGGAGGATTGGTCGTAATCTTTCAATTAGAAACCAACATAACCACTTTTCATTTTGCTAACGCAATAATTATTTTTATATTGGTTTACACGATGTGTATTTATTCTGATAGTGCAAAACTGAAACAAGTCGAAATTTTTAACAAATCAAATCTGATTTATATATGTTTATTCATAATAATATATTTTCAATTGGTTCTGGGATCTTATGTAAGACATGCCGATGCCGGACTAGCATGCCCAGATTTCCCAAAGTGTCTGGGATATTGGATGCCACCCTATTTAAGCAAAACAGTTTTTATTCATCTTCTTCATAGATTTACAGGTTTTTTGATACTGATTATTTCTTTAATTTTATTTCTCGTGGCGTATTACAAGGAAACATCTAAATCTATCTTACAAAATGCTAGAAGACTCTTATTCTTGGTTGGTTTGCAAGTAATATTAGGCATTTTTGTTGTAGTTTCGAAGCTCTCTTTCTCAATTACCGCTATACATCTTCTAATTGCTTTACTAATTGTTATTTTAGTTTTAAATATTATTTTTGAAGAAAAGGCACAATGAACTCATGAATTATTTAAGGGCATTAATTTCACTTGCTAAACCAAACATAATTCTCAGTGTAGGACTTACAGGATTTACAGGTATGGTCCTTGCCGCGGGATCTCTACCTGACCCAAAATTAATTTTATCTGCTCTCGTATCATTAGTTTTTTCTGCCGCTGGTTCGGCAATGATAAATAACATTATTGAAAGAGAAAAAGACGAATTGATGGACAGACTTGTCAAAAGGGTACAAGCACTAAAATTAGTTGGAATAAAATCTTTATCTTTTTTCGCAGCCCTGCTTATTACATTTTCCCTTGGAATCTCCCTTTTCTTTATTAACTACCTCAATTTTTTTCTTATCCTATTAGCAATCCTCTCTTACACAATTTATTACACCTTATTTCTGAAGAAATCCTCACCTTTTGGAACTGTATTAGGCGGAATCCCGGGAGCATTGCCAGTTTTAATTGGATATTCGGCCATCAATCCTGAAATATCATTCCATTACATAGATGTTTTAATCCTTTTTCTGTTCATGATGATTTGGCAACCTCCTCATTTTTGGTCGTTATCTCAACATTTCGCTGATGATTATAAAAAGGCGGAGTTCCCAATCATGCCAATAATTTATGGTCAAAAATATACTAATTATTTGATCGCGATCTACAGTCTGGCACTTCTTCCAATTTCTTTGTATTTTTGGATTGTAGGTATCGCTTCAAGTTTCTATGCATTTATTGCTATCCTAATGGGGGTATGTTTTCTTTGGTTGGTATTTGTTTCTTTTAAAAATAGGAACCATTATAAAAATGTTTTCCTTTTTTCAATTCTCTATATGTTGATAATTAATCTTTCTCTATCACTTGATATTATTTTTAATGCATAATTTTTTTAATTATAAAAGATAGGTATTGAATTTATTGTATAATCCCTATAATGAAAATCATCAGATTAACTCCTAGTAGTATCGTTAAGGAAGTAGAAAATCTTAGAAAAAATCAAAAGAAATCGATAAAAAATCTTGAACATCAAGTTGACAGAATTATTCGTGAAGTTGTTACTAAGGGCGATACCGCTTTAGTATCATTAACAAAAAGATTTGATAATATCAGAATAAGACCCAGAGATTTTCCTGTTAAGAAAAGCACAATCAATTCTTCTGAGAAATTGGTTTCCAAAGAAGTCAGATCAGCAATACGAACCTCGTATAAAAGAGTTGTAGATTATCAAAAAAGGAAATTGCCAAAATCCCATAAATACAAAGATAAATTAGGGAATACATTAGGGTGGACAATTAATCCTATTGAAAAAGTTGGCATATATGTCCCAGGAGGTACAGCGGCCTATCCTTCAAGTTTAATAATGACGGCGGCTCTAGCGAAAGTAGCCAAATCAAAAGAAATTTATGTGGTTACGCCTCCATCAGAAAAAGGTTTGAATGCTGCAATTTTATATGTGGCAAAAATTGCTGGTATAAAAAAAATTTTTCAGATTGGTGGTGCTCAAGCTATTGCGGCACTTGCTTACGGGACGGAAACAGTTCCCAAAGTCGATAAGATAGTTGGTCCTGGAAATATATTTGTAGCTATAGCCAAAAAAAAGGTTTTTGGGGAAGTCGATATAGATATGATTGCTGGACCTACTGAGATTCTAATAATTGCGGATAAATTTTCAAATCCACGATATATTGCTGCTGATTTAATTGCTCAAGCTGAACATGATATCAATGCCTCCGCAATTCTTGTAACGGATTCAAATAAAATTGCCAAAGAAACCCTTAGAGAATTAAAAATCCAGTCAAATTTATTGCCAAGAAAAAAAATAATTAAAGAATCGATTAAAAGAAATGGAAAAATTTATGTTTTATCTAATCTTGATAATTCTGTCAGATTGTCTAACGAATTGGCTCCAGAGCATCTTCAAGTTCTTGTCAGGAATCCCAACAGATTAATAAATAAAATTAGAAATGCCGGATCAATTTTTGTAGGAGAACTATCTGCTGAAGCCTTTGGAGACTATGTCGCTGGCCCAAGCCACGTTTTACCCACTTCAGGAAATGCCAGGTTTTCATCGCCATTAAGTGTCTTGGATTTTTTAAAATATTCAAGTTATACAAAAATTTCATTGAATGGCTCGAAAAAACTTGGAAAGTCAGTTATAGCTCTCGCCGAAGAAGAGGGACTACATGGCCACGCAAATTCGATTTCAATCAGATTAAAGAAAGGAGATTCCTAATTGAGATATAAGCTCAGAATAAAAAAGTCTCTCAAAAATTTTGATTCTTATGTCCCAGATGAGATTGATTACTTGTTTAGACTCAATGCTAACGAGTCTCCTTTTAACGAAACAGAAAAAATACTAACAAATTTCTTTGAGAAAAAGAATCAGAAATATTTAAAAGCAAACTCTATCAATAGATATCCTGACCCGATTCAGAAAGATCTTAGAAAAAAAGTTAGTAGTTTTCATCAAGTTAATTCGAACCAAATCGTATTTGGAAATGGTTCGGATGAATTAATTTTATATTTACTGCTTACATTAACTGGTAAGAGCTCTAAAGTGATGTATTTAGAACCAAGTTTCTCTATGTATAAAATTCTTACAGCTGCAACTGGACTCAAAGGTATCGAAGTGGAACTTGATAGTAATTTTCAAATAAATATAACGAACATGATTTTAAAGATTAAAAAAGAGGACCCTGATTTGATATTTATACCAACTCCTAATAATCCAACTGGGAACTCTTTTGACACCGATGATGTGAAAACAATAATTGAAACGGCAAAAGGTGTGGTTGTAATTGATGAAGCGTACGCGGATTACTCCAGCTATTCTTATTTGCCGTTGATAAAAAAAAATAAGAATCTTTTAATAATGAGAACAATGTCCAAGATTGGATTTGCCTCTCTAAGATTGGGATACATAATAGGGGACAAAAGAATTATTAACGAAATTAATAAAATACGATTGCCTTACAACATATCTACGCTATCACAGATAATAGCCACCGATTATTTTATCAATTACAAATCAATGCAAAAAAATATTCAAATTATTAAGAAAGAAAGATTAAAATTAACAAATTTCCTTGGCAAATTTTCTCAAATTAAAACATTTAAATCTGACTCAAATTTCATATTATTTAAAATGAAAAAATCGAGGTCTCTAGACAATTTTCTAAGAAAGAAAAATATCATTATTAGAAATTTTAGTTCTAATAAAAGACTGCAGAACTGTATTAGGCTAACTGTGGGATTGCCAAGCGAAAATAAGAAATTAATATCAGCTGTTTCTGAATTTATGAAGAAATATAATAAAAAAAATTAAAAAAATTAGGTGATAAAGATAGTTTACCGGTTTGTAATACCTTGTATAGAAACTTTTCGTTTTCAATAATGCAACTTTTTCATTTAAAAGACCCTTCTCGTTAGGCCCTATCTGATTCATTACGGTGCCAGCGGGATTGATAATAGCACTAATTCCATTGTTTGCTGATCTTATTAAATATTTCCTATTCTCTATAGCTCTAGGAATCGAAAGCATTAGATGTTGATAAGAAGCTAGCGAGTCCCCATACCACCGATCATTTGTAATATTGATTAAAATTCCAGCTCCATCTTCTGATAATTTGATAGAATTCATCTCGAATAAATCTTCATAGCATATTATCACTCCAATCTCGCCTTTTTGGTTGAGCGTAAGAGGTCTAATTTCACCTCGTTTTAAAGTTACAAAGGAATCATAAATAGGAATTATTTTTGAAATTACAGAATTAAATGGGTAGTACTCGCCAAATATCATAAGTTTATTCTTGAAAGACTTGTCTATTATATTGACTTTCTGATCAATTAAGACTGCGGCATTATGATACCCCTCATTGGTTTGATAAATTGTTCCAAAAAGAATGAATTTACTTCTTGGCTCAAATTTTTTTAAAAAGTTCTCTTTAAAAATTGAGACATCTCTTTTGTCTATTATTTTTAATCTATCAAGCGAAGCTTCGGGCCAAATCGTTAGGTATGTATTTTTGTTAATCGCATTATTTATGTCGATTAGATTATTTAAATTTAGGTTAGGTTGGACCACAGCGACTGAGATTATGTTAGAATCAGTATCTATTTTTGAATGATTATGAACCATAGATTTTCCTGAAAAAAATATAACAAAAAATATAGATAAAACAATGCTAAAAAACCTGATGTTTTTTTTAAAAATTAGTTCATATATTGCTATATTAATTACTAGAACAAAAATAGTTAATATATTCACCCCCGCATAAGAAATTAATTGTGACAATTCTTTAAATAATATTTGTGTATTCCCCAACTTATATGGGAACACTCTGGGAAAAAGATTCTCTAGGAAAATATAAAAGAAAATAAACAAACCATACTTGTAAACTTTGCTATTGTTTTTGCTAATTACCCACCCCAATACAGAAAAAACAATTACATAAAAGATGGACTCATAAAATGAGTAACTAAAATGAACCAAGAACGAAGACAGAAAACTGGCACCGGTTAGATTGTTAATGGTCCAAGTTATCCAATAGAGTCCAAAAAAAGTTGAAAGAATTCCAAACAAAATGCCAATTTTTATTGGGGACCCGTTCTTGTTTTCTATAAGATACAGTATTCCTATGAAGCAAAACCATGAGAGGAAAAAAAAATTGAAATTTAGAAAAGGAATTACAAATAATAATGATGAAAGAATAATAAGTATATACTTATTCATAATTAGATTATATTCGCCCATTGATACAACGTAAATTTTTTTCTTCTTTATTCAGGTAAATTATATATATGCTTTATACACCCGTACTAGTTCTTAATAAGTTCTTTTTTCCAATTGATACAACTAATGTAAAGCGAGCTTTCTTAATGTTATACGGAGGTGCTGCGAAAGCTGTTGATATTAATTATGAAACATTTGATTTTGATTCTTGGAGTCAAATCACAAGTATAAAAAACCAAGATTGCATAAGGACAGTATCTAAAGTTATAAAAATTCCTAGAGTTATAATGGTTGTTCGGTACGATAAAGTTCCATCTAAAGAAGTGAAATTCAACAGATATAATATTTTCAAAAGAGATAAGTCCCAATGTCAATATTGTGGTTTGTCGTTTCCAAAAAATGAATTAACAATTGACCATATTATTCCTAAGTCGTTAGGTGGTAAAACTATTTGGAGCAATGTTGTTTGTTGCTGTACTCGATGCAATAGAAAAAAAGGAAGTATAAATTTGGGCTTTTCAAGCATGAAATTAATTAATAAGCCAACAAAACCTACTTGGAAGCTGTTCTCAAATTTATATATAAAAACCATCAAGTTTAAGGAATGGAAGCCTTTTCTAAGTTTTGTTGAAGCATCTTACTGGAATGTGGAACTCGAAGAATAAAACTTAAAATATTGACAAAGACTAATAATTCGTAAGAATATACCTTTTTGGAGGGTACTATGGAAGCTGTGGTTCGAACTGGTGGAAAGCAATATTTGATTAAAGAGGGAGATAGAATTCTTATTGAAAAAACTGGTTCTGATGTTGGTACCGAGATTAGGTTTGATGATATATTGATGATTTCTGATAATAAAAAGATTCTTTCTGATCCATCAGAGCTAAAATCATTCAAAGTTTCGGCTAAAGTTTTATCAAACGACAAAGGGAAAAAATTGAAAGTCTTCAAATTTCGAAGAAGACAAAACTCTAAAACATTGAATGGTCATAGACAATCTTATCAAACCGTTGAGATTACATCTATAAGCAAAGGAAAGAAAAAATAATGTCAACAACTAAAAGTGGTGGTAGTAGTAAAAACGGAAGAGATAGCGCTGGTAGAAGGTTGGGCGTCAAACTTTTTGGTGGCCAATCAGTTAATACTGGTGGGATAATCGTAAGACAAAGAGGAACTAGATTCTTCCCTGGGAAAAATGTAGGTATCGGCAGGGACCACACTCTGTTTGCTTTAAAAAATGGCTTGGTGAGATTTGAAAAGAAAGGTAAGGCAAAAGTCTTTGTCAATGTAGAATCTCATAGCTCTTGATTTCTTACTATCTAATCTTAAGTAGTTTTATCTAGTCCATATCCACATTATAATAATCTAAGATGAAATCAGCCGATATAAGACAAAAATTTCTTAGCTTTTTCGAGCAGTATAGTCATCAATCCATAAAAAGCTCAAGTCTAATTCCCCATAATGACCCAACCCTGTTGTTTACCAATGCTGGAATGGTCCAATTCAAAGATGTTTTTTTAGGGAAAGAAGAAAAGAATTATGTTAGAGCCTCCTCTTGCCAAAAATGTTTGAGGGCGGGTGGCAAACATAATGATCTTGAAAATGTAGGTAGAACACAAAGACACCACACTTTTTTTGAAATGTTAGGAAATTTTTCGTTCGGAGATTATTTTAAGAATGAGGCAATTAGTTTTGCTTGGAAATTTTTAACTGAGGAATTAAAAATTCCTTCGGAGAAATTATACATAACTATTCATAAAAACGATGTAGAAGCTGAACAAATATGGAAAGAAAAGATTAATGTACCTTCAAATAAAATTTTTAAATTAGAAGACAAAGATAATTTGTGGTCGATGGGTGACACGGGCCCTTGTGGCCCCTGCTCTGAAATTTTATATGATATTGGCGAGTCTTTTTCCAATTGTGAAAAGCCAGAACAATGTGGAGTCGAATGTGACTGTGGGCGATATTTGGAGGTTTGGAATTTGGTATTTATGCAATTTGATAAATTAGATAACGGCAAACTCGTCCCTTTGCCCAAGCCTAGTATCGACACTGGAATGGGACTGGAGAGATTAGCGTCGATTCTTCAAAACGTCAAAAGTAATTATGATACAGATATTTTTAAATATCTGATGGAATATGTTGCAAATTCTTTATCAATGCAATACGGAGATAATGAGGAATCGGATATTTCCATAAGAGTTTTAGCTGACCACTCACGGGCCGTTACATTTCTTATCTCAGATGGAGTTATACCATCAAGTGAGGGTAGGGGCTATGTTTTAAGAAGAATTTTGCGAAGGGCGGTAAGACATTACAAGAAACTCGGAATCAATGAACCATTTTTATTTAATCTTTCGCAACTTGTTATCGATGAAATGGAGGATTTCTATCCAGAGTTAAAGAGCCAAAATGCTAATATAATTTCAATAATTAAAAACGAAGAAAAAAAATTCCTTACGACTATCGACAGAGGTCTTGAACAGCTTCAAGAAGCAATGGCTGCTGGTAAAAAAACAAAGGTATTATCAGGAAAAGATATTTTTAAGCTTTACGATACATTTGGGTTCCCTGTTGATTTGATTGAAGACATACTAAGAGATACTGATTATTCACTGGATTTAAAAGCCTATGAGGAAGAAATGTTAAAACAAAGAAATTCATCCAAAAAAGCATCAAAATTTAAATCATCAATTGCTGATACCGCACATCTAAGTGATATTCTCAGAAAGAATACTCAAACAATATTTCATGGATATAAAGAATTAACTTGTGAATCTAAAATTATTGCAATAATCAAAGATGATGAGATAGTGTCTAATTCTAAAAAAGGTGAAAAAGTTAACTTGATATTTGAAGAAACCCCTTTTTATGCAGAATCAGGTGGGCAAATAGGTGACAAAGGAATTGCAGAAAATGAATCGTGTTTAATTGATATCCTCGATACTCAAAAATCAGAAGGCGGACTAGTCGTACACAGCGGTATTGTTAAAGATGGTAATTTGCAAAATGCTGATAAATTCAAATTGTCGGTGGATAAAAGGACAAGAGAAACAATATCTGCTCACCATACTGCTACTCATATACTCCACTCGTGCTTGAGAGATATATTGGGGACACATGTTAGACAGGCAGGATCTTTAGTTGAATCAAATCGACTTAGATTTGATTTTAGCCACTTTTCAAACATAGACCAAGAAGCTCTCTTTGAAATTGAAAGTTTATGCAATGAAAGGATTAGGACAAATTTGCCTGTGGAAATAAGAGGCAATGTGGATTATAAGAAAGCGATTAAAGATGGTGCAACGGCGTTCTTCGAAGAAAAATATGATGATGTCGTCCGAGTTGTTAAAATCGGGGATTTTAGTATGGAATTGTGTGGAGGAATCCACGTAAAAAATACGGGGGAACTTGGATTTCTTAACATATCATCTGAGAGAGCTATATCATCGGGAATTAGACGAATTGAGGCACATGCAGTAGATTCAGGATATAGATTTATTAGTAATTTAAAACGGAATCTAATTGATTCATCTACCCTCCTTAATTCATCTATAGAGAATGTGCCTGAAACAATAGCTAGAATTCAAAAAGAAAATAATAAGCTCAAAATTACATTGAATAATATTGAAAAGAAAGATATTCAAAGATTAGCGGAGGAGATTTTAAACGCGTCCCAAATTGTTAATGATGTAAGATTAGTTTCATATTTGGGTAATAGCATGTCTCCAAATCAATTAAAAGTTCTTTGGGATAATTTAAAAGAAAAAAATAAAAAAACCGTTGGTTTGTTAGCATCAAATAATTCTCAAAAATCAGTAATAATTTGCGCAACAAATTTGGCCTTTGAAGAATTTGATTGTAGAAAAATTATAAATGATATCTCATCTAAATTTAATGGAAAAGGGGGAGGAAAAAAGAATCTCTCTCAGGCAGGTTGTGATAAAATTGACAATCTTGATTCAAGTCTAGATATTATCAAAAATCTGCTTTGATACCTCTTTTTACTAGAATTTTTTTTATTTTATTAATGGCTGATTTTTCTATCTGTCTCACTCTTTCTCGAGAAATTTTAAATTTGGTTCCTATCTCCTCAAGAGTTTGCTGATCTTCTGATAAAAGTCTCTTATCGATAATATATTTTTCTCTTTTATTTAGGACCTTAAGAGCGTCATCAAGGCCCATTCTTAATTCATTTTTTTGCTCTTCTTGCATAATAATTTCTTCTTGATTCTGTATCCCCGATGGCAAAAATTCAATTCTTGTTTGTTTCTCTCCGGTTTTAATTTCATCATCTAGAGAAAAATCTTTTCCACCCATTCTCATATCCATTTCTTTTATTTCTTTGATAGATATTTTTAAGTCGTGGGACAATTTTGTGTAATACTCATCCTGAGAAATATTGCCTGAATTATAAAGACTCTTGGCGGATCTAATCTTGTAAAATAATTTTCTCTGTGCTTGAGTAGTTCCTATTTTAACAAGGCTCCAATTTTTCATTATAAAATTTTGAATGTAGGCTCTAATCCACCATACTCCATATGATATCAATCTGTATCTTTTTGTTGGATCAAATTTAGTAACAGCTTTCATCAGTCCTAGATTCCCTTCCTGTATAATATCCATAAGATTTAATTTGTAATTTTTATATTCCATGGCAATTTTCACTACAAATCTTAAATTTGCTGTGATGAGTTTTCTTGCGGCCTCAACATTGCCCGATTCTTTATACTCTTGCGCATATTTGTATTCTTCTGCCCTAGAAAGAAGTTTATAATTGCTTATATCAGTCAAATATTTTTCAAGAGAATTTGCTGGTACAGGTAAATTCTGATTTGGGTTGATAATTTTCGGGGATTTTTTATTTTTTTTATCCATTAATGTTGAATTTATTATACTTTTATACTTTTATCTTTCCAACATGACTTAATTGCTTCAGCATAAAGCTTGTTTGTATCAAATAGTAGCCTTACATATTTTTTACTTATCTGAGTTACGAATCTATAGGTAACTTGATTAGAAATGAAACTATGAAAATTTACTTTTATCTGTATAATAAATCTCTCATGATTCGGCAAGACAATAAAACTAAACGCATTCTTGTCACTGGTGCTACCGGTTACATTGGATCTAGACTTGTGCCTAGACTTCTTGAAGAGAATCACAGAGTCCGTGTATTTGCTAGGTCAGCAAAGAAGCTTAAGAGTCGTTCATGGGCAAATCATCCGAACATTGAATTATTTGTCGGAGATGTTTTTGACCTTGAGTCTTTAGATAGGGCTTGTGAGGACTGTTCAATCGTTTATTACTTAGTTCACTCGATGCTACCTGGAGAAAAAGATTTTCAGCAAGCGGACAGAATTGCTGCTGAAAATATGAGAGCAACTGCTGAAACAAAAGGAGTTGAAAGAATAATTTATTTGGGTGGACTGGGAGAAGAACACCCTGATTTGAGTAAGCATCTCAAATCGCGCGCGGAGATAGCAAAAATAATTTCTTCTGGAAAAGTTCCTACCACCACTTTTAGAGCCGCGATGATTATTGGCTCAGGAAGTGCATCATTTGAGATCTTACGATATCTTGTAGATCGACTACCACTTATGATTACACCAAAATGGCTCAAGACTCCCAGTCAGCCAATTGCAATTCGCAATGTACTAGAGTATCTAGTTGGATGTTTGAAGAACCAAGAAACGATAGGAAAGACTTATGATATAGGGGGTTCAGAAATTTTGACTTACAGGCGTCTAATGGAAATTTATGCGAGAGAAGCGAATTTGCCTAAACGACTAGTGATACCCGTACCTGTTTTAACACCACGACTAAGCTCTTATTGGATCCATTTAGTTACGCCAGTTCCCGCATCTATTGCTCGCCCACTAGCGGAAGGGTTAAAAAATCCTGTTGTCTGTAAAAATAATGATATTCTGAAAATCATTCCACAAAATATATTGAGTCCCAAAGAAGCCATCCATCGTGCTCTCCACAAACTAAATGATAATGAGATTACAAGTCATTGGACGGATGCAGGCCGTATACCTCACGTAGAATCCCCCTTGGAGGGAGACCCTGATTGGGCCGGAGGAACTATCTTTGAGGACAAGAGAAACATTGAGATTTGTGCGGATATAAATAATGTTTGGAAAATTATTGAAGGTATTGGTGGTAATCGAGGTTGGTATCATGCTAATTGGTTGTGGATTTTGAGAGGTTTCTTAGATCGAATAGCTGGAGGCGTAGGTTTAAGAAGAGGCCGTCGTGATGAAGATAAAGTTATGCCCGGGGATGCACTTGATTTCTGGCGAGTCCTAAGAGTTGAGGAAGGTAAACGATTATTGCTTTTCGCTGAAATGAAATTGCCAGGTAGAGCAACTTTGGAATTTCGAGTAGATAACGAAAATGATGATAGATGTAGACTAAGCCAAATAGCTAGATTTAAACCAAAAGGACTTTTTGGTATTTTGTATTGGTATCTTGTTTTTCCGATTCATTCTTATGTTTTTAAAGGATTGTTGGAAAAGATTGTAAAAATAGCCCTACTTAATGAAAATCAAGGAGAAAGATCCTAATGGTAAAAAAAATAATACAAATAAATGATAAGATGCAGAAAGGATATAAATATGAATTAAGTGCTCCTGAAGGAAAAAAATTCAATCCTCGATTTAAACCAGAACTTACGCCAAAACAACTTCTAAGATTAGGTGTCTTTGGTGGCAAATACATGACAGATTGTGTGGAAGAATTTCCCAAAGACTGGTACAAAGATGCGAAACTGTGTTCAAAAAAGCATGATTGTGAATTAAATTATTTTGGTGTGAATGCGAGCCAATCTTTAAGTATCTGGCAAAAGAAAGGATGGGTTTACAAAGAAGATCCAAGAGGCTGGTTTCAGTGGTATTGTCGCTATTTTTTGGGGCGGCGATTGCCTGTTGAAGACAATCGTCAGATAAAGCGGTGGCTTGCTATGAAAAGGCATGTGCTACAAATTAAGAAACATTGTGGAACAGGCGATTTCACGTGTCGCCCGAGGCAACGCCAAGCTGTTCTACATTGGGCATATGATAGCCGAAAAATTTGAATCATAATCCTTAAAAAGTTGAAATTTGAATTGCTTGACTCCAAAGCGCATTTCCATTAAATTCATAGTCTTATATTCCGGAGTAGCTCAGCTGGCAGAGCAGGTGACTGTTAATCACTTGGTCGGGGGTTCGAATCCCTCCTCCGGAGGAGGATTGTCTATGGCTATATATACAATAATGACTGGATTCTTGTTAGTACTTCTTGGAGTGACCGGTTATTTTTCTTACGATACGGTAACCGTTCTGATCCCCGCATTTCTAGGGGCCCTAATTTCTATTTTTGGCGTACTTGCGTTAAAAGTTCAAAGAAAAAGAAAGTTTATACATCTAGCGATTGTGATTGTGGCTATAGGCCTTGCAGCGAGCGCGTCTTCTTTAGGTTCAATCTTAACTCTACTTTCATGTGAAACAATATCCTCATGCGATAAAGTTTCCAGGCCAGTAGCTGTTTTATTCAAATCGATTATGGCTTTAATACTTATCCCTTACTTTTTGGCGGCCATTTCCTTTTTTATAAGGGCTCGTTTATCTAAATAGTTAAATGAAGATTTGGTATAATTAAATTCATGTTTTTTCTCCCAAAGCTTGGCTCATCTATATCAGAAATCAAACCGGTAAAACAATCAGATGGCAGTGTCAAATTTCCTCTATTTATTGCCAGAGTTCAAGCGGGATTTCCATCTCCGGGCGATGATTATATAGAAAAGAACTTAGATCTTAACGAGCTGCTTGTAAAGCACCCATCCGCAACTTTTTTCGTCAAAGTTGAAGGTGACTCAATGTTGGATGCTGGGATAAAATCTGGAGATATTCTAATTGTAGATAGAGCGCTGGAAGCTAAAGATAAAAATATCGTTATAGCTTTCATTAATGGTGAACTAACAGTTAAAAGAATTTCGATAGGAGATAAAAAAATTTTTCTTAACCCAGCAAACGATAGCTTTAGCCCAATTGAAGTAACAAAAGAGATGGATTTTGATATATGGGGCGTCGTTGCGTATGTGATACATAAGGTCTAATTATGAAAGAATATGTAGCACTGATTGATTGTAATAATTTTTACGCTTCATGCGAAAGAGTTTTTAACCCTACTTTAAAAAGCAAACCGATGGTTGTTCTTTCTAATAATGATGGATGTGTAATTGCAAGATCTAACGAAGCGAAAAATCTTGGAATTCAAATGGGAGAACCATTTTTTAAATGCAAATCAATAATTGAATCGGAAGATGTAAAAGTATTTTCTTCCAACTATACGTTGTATGCGGATATGTCCAACAGGGTAATGAGCATAATAAAAGACTTTTTTCCTAATACGGAGATTTACTCTATTGATGAAGCATTTGTGTCAATTAAAACTTCTAATGAGGCACTTTTGATGAGAAATATTCAAAATCTTAAGAAATTGATATTAAAGTGGACAGGCTTACCGGTTTCGATAGGGATTTCAACTACAAAAACTCTTGCTAAAGTCGCGAACAGAATAGCGAAGAAAGGTTTGGGTCTTAGCATCATAGATGACGGTGATCAATCTAGAGAATTAATACTCAAGAAAGTAAAAGTAGATGAAGTCTGGGGCATCGGAAAGCGATTGGGTAAAACACTTAGAGCCCATGGTATAGTAAATGCTTTTCAGCTAAGCAATCTAGACCATAGATGGATAAGAAAGAAAACCAGTGTAAGCGTTCTGAGGACGGTAATGGAACTTCTTGGAGTTCCGTGTATACAATTTGAACAAATTCCTTTAAGTAAAAAACAAATAATTACATCTAGAGCATTTCGGAAAGGGATATCTGATTTTAATCTCCTTGAAGAAGCTATATCTACTTATATTTCTAGAGCTTCGCAAAAACTGAGAACTCAAAACTCAGTCTGTTCGACAATCACAGTTGCTCTCTCAACTAATAGGTTCAACGATAGGATCCCACATAAATTCCTCTTTCATACCAAATCACTACAACCTTCAACTAATTTTACTCCTACATTGATTAAAGCCGGAATTAAAATCCTAAAAGAAATCTTTGAAGAAGGGATTGCATACAAGAAAGGCTATGTTTTTTTATCCGGAATAGAAAATTCTATTTCAAGACAGTACACATTTGAAGATAATCTGGACTTATTGGCACGAGAAGAGAGACTAATGAGAGTCCTTGATAGAATCAATAATCATTATGGAAGTGATACTTTAAAGTATGCAAATACTGGAACTTCTCGGGGTTGGCTAATGAGACGACCAAAAAAATCTAAAAATTTTACTACTAATTGGAACGAACTATTGACCATCTCCATTTAAGTAAAGATTTGCAACATTAATTCCAGACTCTACGGCACCATCAAATTGACCGTTTACAAAAGCATCACCACAGATTCCAATAAAAAAATTCCTGCCTATGTTAATGCTTAATTCATTTTTATAAAAGATGTTTGGAGTAGAATATCTCCATTTATGATTAGATAAGATTCTATACCCGTCTGAAAATATAGTTTTTAAATCATCTTTAATTATGAGGTTTATTTCATCATAGGTTTTTTCAAAGTTTGCTTTACTAAATTCAGTTGAGCACTGTACTGTAAAGAAATTTTTTCTGTCGGATATACTCTTTTTCTTATTGTCAGCAATCCAGGCAATGCTACCGTCAACAAAACGATTTCCAAAACCTTGATTCAAATTTACCAGTTCTTTGTTTGATTCAAGAAGAATGACTATACATGGGTCATATATTATATTGCTTAGCTCACCGAATAATTTGTTATTTATGTTTAAATCGCTATTATTTAAAATCTCTATTGTCTGGGGTATTGGAGATGAATAAATTATCGATTTTGAATAAACGTACTCTCCGTTTTCAAAATCTAGTTGCATTCTGGACTTTTTGTCTTTGATAGATTCTAATTTAAATTTTTTATGGACTTTAATATTTGATGCTAAGAATTTTGCTATGCTTGTCATACCTCCTTCAGACACATATATTCCAGAATTTTTCCAGTCAAAAATAATATTATTTTCTACGAGACTAATTATTTCTGGTATGCTTCTTATGTTCTTTATATCTAGATATTGCGCACCGTGATCAAATTTCTCATTTTCTACTCTTCTTGTCGCTAGCCTACCTCCTAAGCCACTTGATTTTTCAAAAATGCAAATATTATTTACTCCGGCCTTTTGTAAATATAAACTGGCGAATATGCCACTAATACCGGATCCAATTATCGCACAATCAAGTATATTCTCTTTGATTCCCATAGTTTTAATTCTAACAAAAAAAAATATAATAACTAAGAACCGTGAAAAATAATTCAAAAGATTAATAGGCTTGGTCCTAGTATACTTTGGGCTTCTGCGGCAATAGGAGTATCTCAGCTGGCAGAGCAGGTGACTGTTAATCACTTTGTCGGGGGTTCAAGTCCCTCCTCCGGAGCCATACTGTATGCAAAATTATATTTAATTTGTATAATTAACCATGGCTACACTTTTGGTTTTTATGAGAAATTTACTTTATTCTTTCTTCGTACTATTCTTTTTTTCTAATACCGCATTTGCTTATATAGATCCAGCTTCTGGGAGTGCAATAATATCACTTATTATTGGGGCTGCAGTTGTAATCGGAGTATTTTTAAAGATATTTTGGTATAAGTTAAAATCTTTAATTGGCACTAAGGTTAACAATGAAAGACCTTCTAAAGTAACTAAGAATAATAAGAATATCTAATGGTTACTACTAATATCTATATTCTTGGAGCATCTTATCCAATGGCTGGCAAAAAACCGGCGGTTCTTCAGGAAATTAGTGAGAAAACTAAAGTATTAGATTGGCAGCTTAATAGCTTCGGAGCCATTAATAGCAAACAAATTAATTTTTTGGGTGGCTACCATATCGAAGACGTTGTAAAACATTACCCAGAAATTAATTATATTCTAGTTAAAAACTGGGAATCAAATACTATACTGGACACATTTTTTCAATGCCCCTTGGAAGACTCTGGAGCTATTTTTACTTACGCAGATACGATCTTCCGTCCGGAAATTTTAAAAAAAATATCACAAAGTACGGGAGATATTACTGTTGCAATAGACGTTAATTATGAAAATCGTTACGATAATCGTTCGGAAGCGGACTTAGAAATCGCTGAGATAATTATTCCTAACCATGGCGAATATCGGGGTCACAAGTCAGAATTTACCGGTCTCTTTCATATAAAATCAAATGTTGCAAATATAATAAAGTCCTTAAAAAGTAATATAGTTGGGCACAACCTATTAGATCTCCTTTCTTATCTTGAGGGGAGGGGATTCCATATTGATTTTATAGATGTTGGTAGCAATTGGGCAGAGTTAAATGAGCCACAAGATATAGCCAGATTTATTTTAGGGAACAAAGCTCAAACATTATCAAGATTAGCACCCATGGTTAAGAAGAGTAAAATTGGAAAGCAAATTAGCTTTACTGTGGAGGAGTGGGTTAGCAATAGTGATGCCATCATTTTACAGATACAACAAATTTTTTCTGGAAAGCAATTAATTATAAGAAGTAGCGCGTCACAGGAAGACGGGTGGAGTAGCTCTCTGGCTGGTCAATACACTAGTATTTTAAATGTAGATAGTGGTTCAATTGAATCTATAATTAAAGTAGTAAAGAAAGTTATTTCTTCGTATAGAGAAAATAAAAATAACAGCGATGACCAAATTTTAGTTCAAGAATTCCTTAATGATATAAATATTTCCGGCGTAGTATTTACTTGTCAGCTGGAAACAGGAGCCCCATATCATACTTTTAATTTTCAAGATAATGAAGGTTCCATAGAGGCAATAACGTCAGGTACATCTCAAGATGATCGCACTATTGTTTTACATAACAAGGAGGTCGCACAGCTAAAAAAGGTAGAATCAAAGCTTGAACCAATTCGAAAGGCAATAGATGAATTAAAAGGCTTATTATCTTTTGATAAATTGGATGTTGAGTTTGCTATAGATAAAAAAGGTTTAGTACATATTCTTCAGGTTAGACCAATTACCGTAGACCATAGAGAGTATGACGATGTTGCTAACTTGTTTGAGGATAAACTGGAGGAATCAGCTGCTTTATTTACCTCCTTCCAAGGTTCATCGGCTTTTGTTTTAGGAGAGACAACATCTTTTAGTAATATGTCAGATTGGAACCCAGCAGAAATTATTGGAATTCATCCCAACCCTTTAGCTTTTAGCCTTTATCGATTTCTGATAACTGATGATGTATGGGCAAAGCAACGCTCAGAGTTTGGCTATCGAGATATTGGGGCACATCCATTGATTGTATCTTTTTGTGGTCAGCCCTATGTAGATTTACGAGCTAGCTTTAATTCGTTTATCCCAGCTACAATTGATGATCAACTAGCAAAGAAGTTAATTACAGCTTATCTAGGTAACTTGTCTTCTAGCCCAGAGTATCATGATAAAATTGAATTTGATATTGCTATAACTTCATGGACACCAACTTTTAGAAGAAACGCCGAGGAGAAATTGATGCCTTGGGGCGTAAATTCCAAAGAGATCGATAAACTCGAAGAAGCATTAAAGCTAATAACTTCAAATGCCATAGTAAATTTTAAAAAACACACTTCTATGCAAAACTTAAGAAAGCGTCGTGTTGAAATTTTACAAAGTAAAATAAAATCTTTGAATAAAGGTTGCTCTTTGCTTAGTGATTGCAAGAATAACGGCACTCTAGCATTCGCTCATGCAGCACGTCATGGCTTTGTTGCTATAAGTTTCCTCAAAAGTCTAATTGAGAATGAGGTACTAACTAAAGATGAAGTAGATTTGCTAATGTCTTCTATTGATGGTGTTCCTAGTAATATGCAAAAAGATCAAATAGCTTTACTGAATGGTCAAATTACTTTAAAAAAAATAATTACGAAATATGGTCACTTGCGACCTGGCACTTACGATGCTACCGCTCCGGCATATTGGGAAGATCCCAAGTATTATTTAAAACCTGAAAATAGCAAGATAAACATAAAGTCTTCAATTTTTAAATTATCCAAAAAACAGCAGAAGTCTATAACAGAATTTTTGGAAGATCTTGGCTTAGTTATAAGCGCTGATGAATTAATTGATTATATCAAGAAAGCAATTGTAGTACGTGAGGAAACGAAGTTAGAATTTACTCGTAATTTAAGTTCGGCCTTAGACTGCTTCATAGAGTTTGGTCAAGGGATAGGGGTTAGTCGTCACGAAATTGTTTATTTAGAATATCAAGATTTTGAGCAGCTTGCTTTTGGTAATCTGAATTTTAATGAAGTTAGCCAAATTATAAAGTCTCGTATGATTCAAGATAAGCTAAATCAGATGTTTGAGATTCCTCCATTAATAAAAAGTAAAAAAGATTTTTATTGTTTCGAGCACTATGACGCACAAATAAACTTTATTACTAACAAGAAAATTATCAGCGAATTAAAAAATCTAAATACGAGAGTACATGATAATTTAGAGGGTAAGATTATTTTGACACGTCAGGCAGACCCAGGCTATGATTGGGTTTTTAGTTGTAATATCGTGGGGTTAATTACTCAACATGGTGGTGCCAACTCTCATATGGCGATTAGAGCAGCTGAATTAGGCTTGCCTGCCGCTATAGGTATAGGTAGCAAGTTGTTTAACAAATTAGCTAAAAGTAATAAAATTAAATTAGATTGCGGTAACCATAATATTATAATTATTAATTGAGGTGTAATTTATAATTGTGAAGATATTAGCTATCAGCCAAAGAGTAGAAAGTGTTCAGGGATACTCTGAGAAACGTGATTGCCTAGACCAAAGGTGGACCGACTTAATTCATAAGCTTGGTTTCTTACCTGTCCCTTTATCTAATCTTATATCGCCTTCAGAGTTTGTAGAAAATATAGCGCCTTCCGCCATTATTCTCAGTGGAGGAAATAATATAGCAAAAGTAGATAAATCAGCTTTAGATATCTCAACGGAGCGTGATGAATTTGAAGAAAAATTACTTCAAATTGCAATAGAAAAAAATATCCCAGTTTTAGGTGTTTGTAGAGGGATGCAAATGATTAACTTGTTTTTTAATGGATCAATATCTCAGATTAAGAATCATATAGGGATCAGACATGAAGTAGATTTTGTAGGTAAATATTCAGAAGATAAATCTAGAGTAGTTAATAGTTACCATAAATGGTGCATAGAAGAATCAGATATTGGAAATTCTTTAGTCCCATTAGCCATAGCTAGTGATGAAACAATTGAGTGTTTTTATCATAAAGAATATCCAATTCTTGGTATTATGTGGCACCCCGAACGTGAAGAGCCATATAGCTGGGATGATCTAAATCTTATCAAAAGGTTTATTTAGCTATGAGAGCATTAATTCTAGCTGCTGGCGAGGGCTCAAGACTAAGGCCATTAACTGAAAATAAACCTAAAGCCTTGGTGGAACTTTGCAATAAGTCTTTATTGGAGAGGCAAGTTGCAACTTTGAAAATAGCCGGCATCTCTGATATTGCCATAGCAACCGGTTACCGAGGAGAGCAAATACAAAAGCTAGGTTTCGATTGCTACCATAATCCTGACTATGCTAGCACCAATATGGTGAACAGCTTATTCAATGCTTTGCCATTTTTAGAAAAAAAAGGAGATTTAATTGTATCTTATGGTGACATTGTTTATCAGCTAGACAATTTAGAAAAAATAATTACTAGCGATGCAGCAGTGAGCGTAATGATAGATAAGCAGTGGCTTAAGTATTGGCAATTAAGATTTATCGATCCTCTGTCTGATGCCGAAAGTTTAATATTAAATGATGACTGCACAATAAAAGAATTAGGTTTAAAAACACAAAATTATAATGATATTCAAGGTCAATATATTGGATTAATAAAAGTTAGAGGGGACAAGCTAACAGCATTAATTAATTTTTATCAGGATTTAGCGAGACAAAAATTATCCAATATCAAAGATTTTAACAACATGTATCTAACAGATTTTATACAATTGTTGATTAATGCAAATTGGGATGTAGGGGCGACATGTGTTAACGGTGGCTGGTTAGAAGTAGACTCTTTAGAAGATCTCAACCTTTACGAGGAACTCGCAAAGGATAAAAAGTTAGATTCTTATTGTAAGCTAGAAAAATGAAAGAATTCTTTAGTGATTTAGGTGAATTGATTAGCTTTGTCCAGGTTCCAAAATCACAAAAGAGGATAGTATTTTATTCAGAAGGCAGAGATTCATGGATTCACTTAAAAGGTTTAATTGCAGAATTTTTGAAAATAACTGATACAGATATCTGCTATATTAGTTCTGATAAAAAGGACCCCGGTTTAAGCCTACAAGATTCTAGATATCGAACTTTTAATATAAGTCCCGGATATATTCTTAATTGGTTGTTTTCTAATATAGAAACAGATGTGATGGTAATGACAATGCCAGATTTAAATACTTTTCAACTAAAGCATTCTAAATATAATGTTCATTATGTTTACCTGCAGCATTCATTAGTGAGCCTTCATATGGTATATCGTAAGGGTGCATTTGATCATTTCCAAACTATCTTTTGTGCCGGGGCTCATCATATAAGAGAGTTGAGAGCCATTGAACAAACCTATAATCTAATCGCTAAAAATCTAATTAAACATGGTTATAGCCAGCTAGATACAATTATACAAGAAACCGCTAATTATACACAAACAACCAAACCCGCTAAAGCTAGTACGCATATACTCATTGCACCCTCATGGGGAGAAAATGGCATTATTGAAACCATTGGTGAGCAAGTAGTTGATATATTGCTGACACAAGGATTTAAAGTAACGTTACGCCCCCATCCACAAACCATAAAACTAGCTGGCGATAAAGTAGAGCAAATTGTACGCCAACACGGAAAAAATTCTTTATTTAATTTAGAAGTGGATATGTCTAGCCAAGCATCTTTACATCAATCCGACTTAATGATTAGTGATTGGTCAGGCGCTGCATTGGATTACGCTTTTGGGTTGAATAAGCCTGTATTATTTATTGATGTACCGAGAAAAGTTAATAACCTAGATTATGATAAAATAGGCATTGAACCGCTAGAAGTATCTATTCGTTCACGAATAGGTGCGATTTTAGCTCTTGATGAGCTAGATAATATGGCAACTAGCATTAACACTCTGCTAAAGAATTATAATAATCAGAAGCAGGTACAGTTGCGCGATGAAACGGTGTTTAATCTAGGTGCTGCTGATAGTATTGGCGCACAAGAATTACAAAAATTAATTAATGAAATTATATGATGATGAAATATAAACAAGCAGCACATTTATTAGCTTTTTTTAGTGTAGCTATTTTTGTTATTGCACCAGGTACTCTGTATTTATTTAACCACGATCAATGGAACTATGATTATTGGCTTGTATTGTATTTTTCTGCTCTTGGTGCTGTAAGTTTTATTAGCTTATATGCCATTTATTATATAATTAATAAATTCTCCAACAAATGTGCTGCTATATTCGCCTACACTATTTTTACGCTAGGCTTAATTACATTATTAAATGATATATTATCGCCTGTACAGCTTGGATTGTTAGATGGCAGAAAAATGCACAGTGACGAGCCATTGTTCTATACATTGCTAGAGCTAGCTATTGCATGCTTAGTCGTATTATTTATTTGTTTCTCACTTAGAAAAAATAAACAGTGGTTATATGTATTTGTTAAGCCGGTATATTTTGTGGGTGTGGGATTAATTATTTTTAGCTTAGCACTGCAAAGTACTTACCAAGCAACAGAAGAGCGCAAAATTATTAGCAATAATACAGTAACAGCTCAACAATTACCTAATATATATCACTTTCATATTGATGGCATGCAAACAGATTATTTCTTGCGTTATATGCATAATCACCCAGAAGTTAAGAAGACGCTTACAGGCTTTACATTATTTGAAAAAAATATTGCTAATTATCACACTACAGTGTTATCACTGTCTAGCTATTTGACTAGCACGACACATCTAGAAGGTAGGTTTGATAAATGGCTAAAGAAATATGATCACGGTCTACTAAAAAAACTAAAAGAAACTGGGTATAGATTAATTCATAGTAGTAATGCTCCGCATAGAAGCAAATATTTTGATGAAATAATCGCTATACCAGAACTGTTAAAAAAATATAGTGGTGCTCAACATTCATCTATGGTCGAATTCACTAGAATATGGCTAGCTAAAATAATTCCTAATTTTTTAACAAATGAATCTTTATTTACAGGAAAGAACCTTGGCAAACATTTTTTTTACACACTCAATCCTCATCATGATACAGATATTGCATTAACTATGGAAGACGGTACAGGAGCATTGGAGGGCATTCTACTGTTCAAGGACATAACAGCTGATATCGCTTATTATTCAGCTACTAACCAATACATATTTTCACTCAATCCTATTTTGCATTCAGGATATCTTAGTTCTCCTCATTGTACTCTTGAAAAAAAACCTGATTTTTCTTTAGCACAAAGATACTATCGACAATTTGAGTGTACAATGAAGCTTATTGAAGAGTTTGTTAGTACACTGAAAAGTATAAACCGTTATGACAATTCACTAATTGTCATTCACGGCGATCATGGGTCACACTTTGTAGGGCAATTGCTCAATACTAAAGGTAACTCATTTGCCACTAATATGGATAATGCAGATAACGTACCTTATGATAATTCTATTGGAATACATAAATTAACATCTATTGAATCAAAAGCCAGAGCATTACTGATGATTAAGCCATTGTCTGCTACTGGCGAAATGCAAGTATCTGATGTTCCTACACAACTACTGGATGTTTACCCAACAATTATGGGGCAACTTGGTATTAATAACTTAAAGAATATTGCAGGCACAGATATTTTTAACAACCAAGACCTATACCATCGGCAGCGTTATTTCTATTACATGAGTGGTAGTGCACATGAAACTCAAATAACAAATTATCATATTATGGTGCCGCAGTATGATAAAAAATCAGGGGTTTTATCACTAATCCCTAAAAGTAGAGGCAAAACAACAGCCCACTCTTTTTTTAAGAATGCAGAAGATGTAAAAAAATATAAAGATATAAAATTTTACTACACAAGTGTAGATGGCAAGATCATAACAGATGTAGCTTGGATATTTTTTGATGGAATGGACATTCTTAACCATTGGGGAGCATGGACAAATAGCGATAAAGTCACCTTAGCTTTTGTACCTGAGGATGCAAGCTCAGGGCAATATAACAAATTAATTTTAAAGATAGCTGATGCATTTATTAATAATAGAAATCCACAGCTTAGTGCCAAGTTCTATTTAAATAAAACATTAATTGGCTCATTAGCCTTTAATATGCCTAAAAGCCAATATTCTTTCCCACAAACTATCGAATTCATACTCCCTCAAGATGTAATTATTAAAGGTCAACCCAATATATTGGAAATACATATGGAGGGTGCTAATTCAGAAAAGAATCTGGGCATAGGTAAAGACACTAGAAAACTAGGTTTGGGCCTAGTTGACCTATCTTTGAATTTGAAATAAGATAAGTGATTTTTAGATATTTATTATTTATATTTACTACTATCTTATAAAACAGAGGAGTTTTATGCCTTTATTTACTATGATTACAGGCGCCGTTTTAATTTTAGTAGGTGCGCTAGGATACTATTTCTACACAACAATAACTGTTCTAATACCAGCCATTCTTGGCCTAATCATCTTTCTTCTTGGTATCTTATCAAAAAAAGAAATTAGGCGAAGAAAGTGTATTCATGCCGCAATTATGGTTGTCGTTCTGGGCTTGGCTGCATCTTGGAGTGGCATTAAAGATTTGCCATTATTGCTTTCATGCTCTGAAATTATTACTTGTAATACTGTCGTAAGACCAGTCGCGATTTTATTTAAGTCTATTATGTTTATCGCCTTGCTTCCCTATTTGATTGTTTCGATACAATTCTTTATTAAAGCTAGGATGACTGATAGATAACAATGAAGAAAATAATCAAAACTATTAACAAGCTTGGTCCAAGTATCTTGTGGGCTTCTGCCGCAATAGGAGTCTCACATATTGTTCAATCTACTAGGGCAGGAGCGACGTATGGTTATATTCTTATAGTTGCTGTGATTCTAGCAAACTTTTTTAAGTATCCTTTTTTTGAATTTGCTACAAGATATACCGTTGTAAAAAACGAGACTGTACTTGATGGATATAAAAAGATTGGAGATTGGGCTATCTATCTTTTTGTCGGGCTCACACTTTTAACCATGTTTACCATCCAGGCTGGAGTGACCAGAGTTACTGCAGCAATTTTTCAGAATTGGTTAGATTTGAAATTAAATTTCTTTTCTACCTCTTTGATAATTTTATTATTATGTGGTTTTGTCATAGTTTTTGTTAACAGAAAATATTTTGATAGATTTGTTAAAATTCTAATCTTAATTTTAATAATATCTACGTTAATTTCAGTCTTTCTAACTAATCAAATTCCCGTTATCGTATCAAGGGATTTTGTCCCACCCGAAATACTATCTTCGGTAGGATTAACATTTTTGATTGCTCTAATTGGATGGATGCCTTCACCTATTGATCTATCGGCATGGTCATCAATATGGATTATGGAAAAAAGAAAAAACAAAGAGGACTTTTCTTTTAAAGATAATGTTCTTGATTTTAATCTCTCATACATAGTTACTTCCATCCTTGCAATAATCTTTCTGATTTTAGGTGCGAATGTTTTTTATGGTAGTGGAGAAGAATTTGCCCCTAGCGCTACCACGTTCGTCCATCAATTAGTGCAACTCTATGCATCGTTAGGGGATTGGTCAAAAAACATTATTTTACTTACCGCTCTTACCACGATGTTGAGTACCACTCTTACTTGTCTCGATGCTTTCCCCAAAGTTCTTAATAAAAGTTTTAATATCATTAACCAAGATTCAAATGAGGAAAAAAATTATGAGACTATCTTTCTTGTTTTCCTTATCCTTGGAACCCTTGTAACGATTTTTTATATAGGGGAGAGAATGAAATATCTGGTAGATCTTGCTACGATTCTTTCGTTTATGACGGCACCATTTTTGGCCTATCTTAATTACAAACTTATTTTTAATATTGATTTTCCAAAACAATACAAGCCTACTAAGTTTCTTCAAATGCTTTCAATATCAGGCCTTTGTTTTTTAAGTTTTTTTTTGGTAGTCTTCATCCTTAATTATTTTGGACTGATTTATTAAATTGATAGCAACTGTAATTATATTATAATAATCCTATCAGTATGGATGAGAAATACATCAAAGATAAACTTGAGGCTTCAATTCCCGAAACGACAGCGGAAGTTAGCGGAGATGGTACTCATTTTGATGCCGTGATAGTTAGTAGTGCTTTCGAAGGAAAATCCACCCTAGAAAGACACAAAATGGTCTACTCGGTACTCGAGGACGATATGGTTGAAGACATTCATGCTTTATCTGTCAAAACCTTTTCTCCTCGGGAATCAAACAGAAGGTGATATATGTCTAAAGATATTAAAGAACGCATATCTAACTCTATTTCGGAAGATAGAGTCGTTCTCTTCATGAAAGGAACTCGGGATACCCCTATGTGTGGCTTTTCAGCCAAGGTTGTTGAAATGTTAAACAGTCTGCAGGTCGAATATAAGACCTATGATGTCATATCAGATGCAGACTTGAGATCTGGAATAAAAGAGTTCTCGAATTGGCCTACCTTGCCACAGCTTTACATAGGCGGAGAGTTTGTTGGTGGTTGTGATATTTGCGTTGAAATGTTTGAGAATGGGGAATTAGCACAAAAGCTTAATGATTAATGAGCGCAAAAAGAATTTTTTTATTAGATGCTAGCTCGTATGTATTTCGAGCCTATCACGCAATTAATTATTTAACAAATTCTAAAGGATTCCCAACTAATGCGATTTTTGGTTTTATTAATATGACCAAAAAATTGATAGAAGAATTTAATCCTGAGTATTTCGTTGCGGTTTTTGATCCCGGTGGACCATCATTCAGAAATGATATTTATGAGCTATATAAAGCGAATAGAGGCGAGGCGCCAGAAGATATATCCTTACAGTTTCCTAAGATTATAGAATATTTAGAAGCTAGAGGAGTAAGGGTTATATCTATGGACAATTATGAAGCAGACGATGTTATAGGATCTCTTGCCAAACAATTTGGGACGAAACATGAAATTACTATACTTTCCGGAGATAAAGATTTTACACAGCTTATCGATAAAAATATCAATATGATGGATACAATGCGAGATAGAACCGTATCTTCAAAAGAAGTTGTGAAAAAATATGGATTAAACCCTAATCAAATGATAGATTTTTTTTCTTTAGTGGGCGATTCTATTGATAATATACCGGGAATAAAGGGCATAGGGCCAAAAACGGCTCAAGATTTATTAGTCAAATATAAAACTTTGAATGGTATATACAAAAATTTAAATAAAATTGAGAAGCCACGAATAAGAGATTTATTGTTAGATTTCAGAGAAGAAGCCCAGCTAAGCAAAGAACTAGTTACAATTAAAACAGATTTAAAAATACCTCTAAAATTAGAAGACTTTAGGATAGGAGACCCTAATTTAATTGAATTAAATTTACTTTTCTCAGAATTAGAATTTGATTCTTTCCTAAAGGAAGACAGAGAACCTGCTCCGAAAAAGAGTTCAAATTACAGGTCTATAATAACCAAGAAAGAATTTAAAGAATTATTGATTAATTTAAAAAAAACTACTTTCTTGTCGTTAGACCTAGAAACTACTTCTCCTAAGCCTGTAGAAGCTGAAATAGTTGGAATATCATTCTGTTATGATGCAGGTTCCGCATTTTATATACCGGTGAAACACGAAGAAGAAACAAAACAGCTTTCTTTGGACTATGTATTGGACTCGTTAAAACCTATACTGCAAGATCAAAAGATAAAAAAAATCGGACAAAATATTAAGTATGAAGTAATTGTTCTCTCTAAATATGATATCGAATTGTCCGGTATATTCTTTGATACTATGATCGCTGCACATTTGTTGGACAGCTCTCTTCAAAGCTATAGCTTGGATAATTTATCAAGAAGATTTTTAGACTATAAGATGATCACATATAAAGAGGTTACTACGATAGATAAGGAAACTATACCTTTTGCTGGAGTGAGAATAGACAAAGCTACTGAGTATTCATGTGAGGATGCTGATATAACCTTTAAGTTGTTTGAGCTATTCAGGAAGAAGCTAGAAGAAGCTGATTTATTAACGACCTACCAGAAACATGAAGTGCCATTTGTATTAGTTTTAGCTGGAATGGAGAAAACAGGAGTTAATATTAATACCAAGAAGCTCAAAGCTTTGTCGAAAGAATTTGAGAAATTTATTAAAGATACAGAAAATAAAATATATCAACTGATTGGAGAAGAATTTAATATAAACTCACCTCAACAATTAAGAGAGATTTTATTTGCTAAATTAAAATTAAAGCCTTTTAAAAAAACAAGGAAAGGAAAATTTTCTACTGATTCCGAGTCAATACAAAATATTATGGATCAACACGATGTGCTTAAAGAAATATTATCTTTTAGATTTTATTCAAAGCTTAAATCCACCTACCTAGATGCTATACCTGAACTGATAAATTCTAGGACGGGTAGAATCCATACTTCTTATAATCAAGTTGGCACTGCAACTGGCAGGCTTTCTTCTAGCAACCCTAATTTACAAAATATACCAATAAGAACTCTTGAGGGAAAAAGAATTCGAGAATCTTTCATATCGGGGAACAAAGATTCAATTATACTTTCTGCCGACTACTCACAAATTGAATTAAGGTTGTTGGCTCATTTTTCTCAAGATTCTGCTATGGTGAATAGTTTTAATCTCAATGAGGATATTCACACAAATACAGCGTCGGAAATTTTTAATGTTAAAAAAGAAACAGTAGATGAGAATCAAAGAAGGATTGCAAAAACAATAAATTTTGGAATATTGTATGGGATAGGGGCTAAACGCTTAAGTCTGCAAATTAATCAAGATTCTAAAACCTCCAAGCTATTTATAGAAAAATATTTCGATAGATACAAAGGTGTTCAAAAGTTTTTTGAAGAAATTATTAATTTGACACGTCAAAGAGGGTATGCCGAGACCATCTTAAAGCGAAGAAGATATATACCAAGCATTAATGATAGAAATTTTGCATCTAGGGCATCTGGAGAAAGGGTAGCAATCAATACTCCTATACAAGGTTCGGCTTCTGATGTCATCAAGCTTGCCATGATTTCTATAAATAGTGACGAGAGTCTTAAAAAGGAATGCAAGATGATCATGCAAGTTCATGATGAATTGGTCTTTGAAGTTAAAAAAGAAAAGATACAATATACCTCCAAGCGCATTATGGAGCACATGGAAAATTGCATTCAACTAAAGGTTCCGTTAAAAGTAGAAATTGGAAGTGGGGCAACATGGGCAGATTCACATTAAGAAATTTAATTATTATATTTTCTCTATTTTTTTATACATCATTAACCGAGATTTCTTTCTCAGAAACATTAAAATCTTTAATTGCAAAACAAGCTTCCATAAGTCCAAATATAGGAATTTATGTAAAGAACTTAACAACCGGTAAAGTAATCGCAAGTTATAACTCGAACAAACCCCTCACGCCAGCGTCTAATCAAAAAATAATTACCACTGTGGCCTCTTTGGATTTGTTGGGAAAGGATTATAGATTTAAAACGATTTTTTTTCTAGCTGTCAAAAGGAATAAAACTGGAATATATAGTCAAGATCTCTATATCGATACTAGGGGTGATCCAACTTTAGAAACAAACGATTTAAGAATTGCCGTAGATTATTTAAAAAAGAAAGGTATTAAAATTTTAAATGGGAATATAGTAATTAATAATAATTATTTCGAAAATCCCTATTATAACCCAGATTGGAAGAAATCTTGGAGGGGAGTTGCATGGGCGCCATATATTTCTTCCATAGCAATTGATGATAATTTATATAAATTGAAGAATACAATCTATTTAACTGATAATCCTTTGTACTTACTTGGAGTTAAGTTTAAAAAAGAGCTTAGAAGACAAAAAATAAAATTTAATGGGAATGTGAGAATTGCCAAAATACCAGTACTTAGAAAATTTTCTCCGTTTAAAATAAAATATGAAATTGAATCAAATAAACTATCAGATATTGTTATTGTGACTAATAAGAAAAGTAACAATTTATATGCTGAACATCTTTTTAAGAAGTTATCAGCGAATTTCTCGAGAGTTGAAGGTTCATGGACGGATTCGCAGATAATAATTACAGATTTTCTGACTAGAAAGATAAATTTAAATACCAAGAGTTTTAAAATCCGCGATGGCTCTGGACTCTCTTCAAAAAACAAGATATCCACTAGGGCTATGGTGAAAATTTTAGAATTTGTTACAAAAAAAGATTATTTTGATGAATTTTATAGCTCCCTTTCAGTTGCTGGGCTTGATGGTACCTTAATTAAAAGGTTCAAAAATAAACCATTGTATAAAAATCTAAAGGCTAAAACTGGCTATATAGGTGGTGTTAGCTCATTATCAGGCTATTTTGAAGGTAAAGATCAGGATATTTATGCATTTTCTTTTATAGTAAATGATTACAATTATTCAATTAGGCCTTTCATAGATATATTACTCAGCAAAATATATTATTTGTAATTCTTTAAATATTTAAATAATTTTATAAACTCTTCTTCTTTCAGCTCCTCCGCTCGGACATTTTCCTTTTTTTCTAATTTTTTCAGGATTGGTAAAATTTCTTTTTTTAAATACAAATTCTGTAAATTATTCATTAAAGTTTTTCTTTTTATATGAAAACAGTTAGTTAAAAATCTAGAAAATTCGATATATTCATCAAGAATAAATCGATCAATTTCTTTAGGAGCAAGTTTGACTAATGTGGATTTTATTTTTGGTGCAGGCCAAAAGTCGCTCTCGTTTAAATCTAATAACTTCTTTACATCAAAAAAACTTTTAATTTTCAGAGTAAAAGCATTGTAGGATTTTGAGCCGCACGATGATAAAATTCTTTCAGCAACTTCCTTTTGAAACATAAAAATCCCGATATTCCCTTTATCATGCAATTCGTCAACAAACTTAATTATTATTTGAGAAGCTATATTGTATGGTAGATTGCCAAATACAATTGCTTTTTTTGATTTCGCAATCTTATTAAGATTAACTCGTAATATATCTTGTTCAATTAGAATGAAGTTCTTTTTGTTTTTAAATTTATCTTTAAGATATTGAGAAAATATCTTATCCTTTTCTATACAAAGAACATTGTTGCTTGATTCTAGTATTTTTTCCGTTATTGAACCAAGTCCAGGGCCAATTTCAATTATCAATGTATCTTTGCGATCTGATAATTCTCTTGTTATAAAATCTATCTTGTTCTTATTTATTAAAAAATGTTGCCCAAAATCTTTCTTTGCCGATGTTTGGAGTTGGTTAAGAATTGTTTTTATATTTCTGGACATGGTGACAAGATTTAGACATTATTTATTTTTAAATTTATAAATCCTCTCACCATTCCCAATCATACCTAATTTTTTCCTTGCTAATAGATTTACGTAGAATGAGTCCTTGTCTTCTAATAACTGAATCTCTTTTCTTAGAATATCATTTTCTTTTTTGATAACGTCAATTTTTTTATTAATGTTGTTTTTTGCTTTATATTTATCAAACATATCTAATGTTTCAGTAATCACTATTCCAACTAAGAAGCATCCAGATAAAAAAAATAATATTTTTATAAATTTTCTGCTCATCACTACGTACCAAGTAGAAAAGGATTAGATTCTTTTTCAATACTTACAAGTGTCTCTGAGCCATGACCAGGAAGCAAAATTGTTTCATCTGGTAAGCACATTAATCTTTTTTTAATATTACCAACAAGGTCTTTCATATTCGTGCCACCAGTCAAGTCAACTCTTCCAATACTTCCGGCAAAAACAGTATCCCCACATATTACAAAGTTTTGTTCGATATTTTCTTTTGGATTTTGATCGACCTTGAAATAAAAACAAAGACTTCCAGGGGAATGTCCAGGGACTAAAATGCTTTTAAATATTAATCCTGCTATATTAAGCTCTTCATTATCTTCAATGAAAAAGTCTACTTTAGGGACTATGGGATTCGAAAATTCATCTAATCCAAATCTCATTGAAGCGCTAATCATCACATCTATAATAGGTAATTCGTTTTTATGTATGTAAAAATCTGCATTATGCTTTTTTTTGAAATGTTCAACGCCATATACGTGATCAAGGTGAGCATGTGTATTTATTATATACATTTTGTCAAAACTAATTTTGTTGATTGCTGCTTCTATCTCTGTAATCTGACTACCAGGATCAATAAGAATTATTTCACTGGACTTATCTCCTTTTATTGCGTAGGTATTCTCAACAAAAGCTCCGCCTGGAATTACTTCAATTATCATTGTGTTTGTAGGTTACTATAAAGTTTTTATTGATGTCAATTTTCTTCCGCCGCAATTACTATAGCTATGGTGGCATGGATATCATTGTAAATTTTAACTTTTACATTGACTTTCCCCAATGAGACTATTGGTTTTTTTAGATATATATATTTTTTTTCTATGTTGTAGCCAAGTTTTAATAATGATTCTGATATAGACTTTGCAGTTATTGAGCCGAACATTTTACCATTATTTTCTTTTACGAAGAAACTTAGGACTTCTTTGTTGAGTTTCTCTGCTATTTTATTTGCACCATCTCTATTGGCCAAATTTTTTTTTGTCTCGAAATCTTTCTTTTCTAACAGATTATTGATATTTTTCTTTGTAGCCTCAATGGCGAGCTTCTTAGGTATTAAAAAGTTTCTGGCTTGACCTTCTTTGACTTCTATTGTTTCGCCTTTTCCACCAAGTTTTTTTATATTTTCTAATAAGATTATTTTCATAAATCCGGATTAATTATTTATGGTCAACCGTATAAGGCAAAAGGGCCATATAGCGAGCTTTTTTTATTTCTTTAGATATTTTTCTTTGTTGAGATGAGGTGCTGCCTATCATTCTTCTGGGGGCAATCTTCTTTCTTTCTGTTATAAAATTGCTTAAGAGTGCAACATTTTTATAATTTATTTCTACATCTCCTTCCAAAAGTTTTGAGAATCTTTTTTTTGGTCTTTTGTCTTTTCTATCAGAGGTATATTTCCTTTCACTCATTTTGTTACCTTCCTTTTTCTGATTTTATCGACTATAAACCTGAGTACAGATGTTTTTTCAAAACTGAGAATTGACTCTATTTCTTTGATACATTCAGGAGAACAATTGGTTTCAAGTAAATAATATTTCCCATCTTTGTGATTGTTGATGGTATAGGCAAGTTTTCTATCTGCCCATTTTTCAAATTTAATAATCTCAGATGAATGCTTACTTTTTATTGTAGATTCGATTTTATTGGATAATTCCTTGTAAGACTCGTCGGCTAAAGTTGGAGGTACTATAAATAGAACCTCATAAGAATTTGTCATTTCTGACCTCCTGTTATGGACTGCTGGTCAAGAGACTTGACAACAGGTTGCTACAGATTATACCTAAAGTGAACTATATCTCCATCTTTGATGATATATTCTTTTCCTTCAGATCGCATAACCCCCTTGTTCTTGGCTGCCTCTTCGGAGCCAAAAAGTATATAATTCTTATACTCAATTATTTCTGCCCTAATAAAACCTTTTTCAAAATCGGAATGGATTTTTCCCGCAGCGATAGGGGCTTTAGAGTTGTTCGTTATGCTCCAAGCTCGAGTCTCATTCTCACCCGCAGTATAAAAAGTTACTAAATCAAGAATAGAGTAAGCTTTTCTAATTAAAATTTTAAGCCCGGTTTCTTTTATTTCATATTCATCAAGGAATAATTTTTTCTCATTATCATCTAAATCTTTTATTTCTTTTTCGAGCAATCCATAAATTTCTATAAAGGAGCCATTTTTTTTTGCTATGATATCTTTGAGTCGATCGATTTCTTCTTTGTTGACCGCTTCGCTCCCATAATTTAAAACGTACATAGTAGGTTTTATTGAAATTAAGTTTAATTTTTTAACAATATCTAAATCATTTACACTAAAGTCTCTTTTTAAGTTAATTTTTTTGTTCTCATTTAATAGTTGGCTTATTGTTTCTACTATTTCGTATTCTTTTATCGCTTCTCTGTCACCACTCTTCTTGATTTTTTCTAGTTTGGTTAATCTTTTTTCAAGAATTTGTAAATCACTTATTGCCAACTCCAAATTAATGATTTCTAAATCTCTAATTGGATCAACTGCTCCTAACACATGAGTTGTATTCCCCTCGAAACATCTTAAAACGTGTGCTATAGCGTCAACTTCTCTTATACTTGCTAAAAATTTGTTCCCCAACCCTTCTCCTTTGCTAGCTCCCTTAACAAGTCCTGCAATATCTACAAATTTTAATGAAGTAGGAATATTCTTTTTTGAATTCAATAACGTATGAAGTTTTGTTAGTCTATCGTCAGGAATATCAACTACAGCAATATTTGGCTCTATTGTTGTAAATGGATAATTGGCACTTTCGGCGGCGACATTAGTAAGAGCTGAAAAAATAGTCGATTTTCCAACATTAGGCAGACCAACGATGCCACAGCTGAGAGAACTCATTTTATAAAAATATAGGTGCCGCAACTAATGATACAATTGTCATTAGTTTTATTAAAATATTCATTGACGGTCCAGATGTATCTTTGAAGGGATCTCCAACTGTATCACCGACTACAGCTGCCTTGTGAGCATCGGAACCTTTTCCACCTAAATTTCCTTCCTCAATATATTTTTTAGCGTTATCCCAGGCTCCGCCTGAGTTTGCCATCATAAGGGCAAGTGTGACTCCAGAGATAAGTGCGCCAGCTAGAAAACCGGCTAATCCTTTTGGCTCTAACAAGAACCCAACAGCTATTGGACATACAATTGCTAAAATTCCAGGGAGGATCATTTCTCTTAGCGAAGCGTCGGTGCTGATTTTAATACACGCAGCATAATCAGGTTCGGCCGTTCCTTCCATTATGCCCTTTATTTCTCTGAATTGCCTCCTTACTTCTTCAACCATTCCTTCTGCTGCTCTGCCAACTGCGCCCATTGTTAGTGCCCCAAAAAGATAGGGAACCATTCCGCCAAGCAAAAGACCTGCGACAACTTTATAGTCTCTAAGATCAACAACATCTAATTTTGCAGCTGCTGCAAAAGCAACAAAAAGAGTTAAAGAGGTTAAAGCAGCGGAGCCAATAGCAAACCCTTTTCCAATCGCGGCTGTTGTATTTCCAAGTGAATCAAGTTTATCGGTAATTTTTCTTACATCTGATCCCAGATGAGCCATCTCGGCTATACCGCCTGCATTATCAGCAATAGGACCATAGGCATCAACCGACATAGTCATTCCAATTGTGGCGAGCATGCTTACCGCTGCTATGCCAATGCCATAAAGCCCGAAGCTCAAATAAGAAAGAATTATTGCTGAGACGATAATCAATATAGGTAGCGCGGTACTTAGCATACCTAATGATAAACCACTAATAATATTTGTTGCAACACCACCTCTCTTTGATGCCTCAGCAATTTCGATTATAGGCTTTCCGGAAGTGTAGTATTCTGTTACTGCGCCAATAGCTGAACCTGATAGAAGGCCAACAATTGCACAAGCAAACAAACTAAGTAGCTCGTCTTTTGGTATTCCTACACTTTGTCCAATATAATTAATAGAAAAATAAGCAAAGATTAGAAATAAAATCCCAGCCGTGAGGGATGCTTTTCTTAATACACCAGAGGGCTCTGATTTTTGAAGCATATCTACGACTCTAGTCCCAAAGAAAGATGCTAGCGTTCCAACGATAATAAGAATTATAGGAAAAGCATAGTATGCAAGCTTTACTTCAGATGAAAGAACAAGGCCCGAGGCTATTACGATTGTTGCGATTACGCTACCAACATATGATTCAAATAAATCAGCGCCCATCCCTGCGACATCTCCAACATTATCTCCAACATTATCAGCAATTGTTGCTGGATTACGTGGGTCGTCCTCAGGAATGCCAGCCTCAATTTTCCCGACCAAGTCTGCTCCAATATCTGCGGCTTTGGTATAGATTCCACCTCCGACTCTAGCAAAAAGGGCAACAGAACTAGCACCCATCGCAAAACCACCGATATTTTTAGCAAAAGATAATAGACTTTGATCTGTAACAGGACTTAGATAAAAATAAATACAAAAAGCAATTGATATTCCAAGCATACCTAAACTGGCAACAGAAAACCCCATAACGCTCCCGCCTTTAAATGCTGTTGCTAAGGCAAGCCCCTGTCCTTTCGATGCAGCGGCCTGCGCTGTACGACTGTTAGCAGTACAAGCGGCTGTCATTCCTGCCCAACCACATGACATTGATAAAATTGCTCCACCAAAATACGCAAGAGCGGTTTCTTTTCCAAAATAGAAGAATAATAAAGATCCAACAACTAAGGCAAACACAGCTATGTATTTGTACTCCTGTTGGATGAATGACATTGCGCCATCGTAAATTGTTCGACCAATTTTTTTCTGAGTATCACTTCCTTCTGGCATTGATTTCAGATTTGAATATGTAATCCTGGCGTAGACCAATCCCAAAAGGGCAAGTATGATTCCGCCATAAGTAACAAACTGATTTGATAAATCCATGATTTCCTCCGTGTATAGCGATTATATTACTAGATGATATTCATTGAATTTTACTGTTAAATTTGTTCATTGCAAATGAAATACCATTAAAAACAACATTATGTACGATTTCATCCGCAATATCAGTGATTTTACTTATTATTTTAGCTTCATCTGGAAGAAATCTTGATAAAACGTAATTACTGGTGGTTGATTTGTCCCTAGGCTTACCTATGCCAATTCTAATTCTAGTAAAATTATCATCTTGGAGGTGATCTATAATAGAATTTATTCCATTATGTCCCGCGGACCCTCCGCCAACTTTAATTCTGACTTGCCCAATGTTTAAATCTAAATCATCAAATATAACGATTATTTTATCAGTATTAATTTTAAAGAAATCTTTAATTGATTTAACAGCTCTACCGCTATCATTTATGAATGTTTGGGGCTTGCTTAAGATAAAATTATGATTTTCTTTCGTGTATTTACCATACAAAGAGAAAAACTTTGATTTGTTGACATCTGCATATGTCTTCTTAGCCAGAGAATCTAAAAATGTAAAACCAACATTATGTCTGGTTGAATTATATTCATCACCGGGGTTGCCAAGCCCAACCAGCAAAGTAGTTTCAGTTTGCTTCTTTTTTGCCACTTTCTATAGCTTGCTCTTCAGATTTTTCTTCTGCTTCTTCTGTACTATCTTTATCAACAGCGGCTTGTTCACTTTCGATCACCAACTTAGGAGTTAGAATACTAATAATAGTGCTATTAGGGTTTGAAGTCATATCTATTCCAGCAATTTGAGGAATATCTTTAACTCTCAACGTCTCACCTATATTCAAAGATGATATTTCAACTTCGATTTCATTGGGTATTTGTTCAAGAAGACATTCAATTTTAATCGCATTAGATAGTGTTTGAATTACACCTCCATTTTTTACTCCCTCTGGTTGTCCAATGAATTTTAGTGGACAAGTAACTCTAACTTTTTCGCCCTCACTGATTTCATAAAAATCTAGGTGTAAAGGACTGCTAGTTAAAGTGTCCAGGTGAGCTTCCTTTAAAAGAACTGTTTTCTTAATATCTGAATCTTCTACTTGCATTTCGATAATGGTATTCTCGCCGGCCTCAGTCTTAAATATTTTTTTTAGCTTTGACAGATTAACGGCGATGTTTAAGTTTTCTTTGTTTTTGCCATATACAACGGCAGGAATAAAGCCACTTCTTCTAAATTTTTTGCTTGCCTCCTTCCCAAGTTTCTCCCTCTTTGTAACGATAAACTCAACGCCAATCATTTATAACTCCTATGAAAATAGCTGGCTAATAGACTTATTGCGAACAATCCTTCTCATAGCTTCAGCAATTAAATTAGAAACGGTTAGTACTTTTATTTTTTTTGATTTTTTTAACTTTTCTTGATTATTTATTGTATCAGTAATTATGAGTTCATCAACATAAGAATTTTCAATATTTTTTACGGCATCACCTGAAAGAACGCCATGGGTACAGAACATCGAAACAGTCTTAGCTCCGGATCCTATAAGAGCCGCTGCAGATTTAACTGCCGTGCCACCGGTATCAACTATATCATCAATTAAAATAACGTTCTTATTGGCTACATCGCCAATAACATTGATTACTTCTGCAGAATTGGGTGCCGGCCGTCTTTTGTCGGTCATCACCAAATTGGAATCATTTAACTGTTTTGCAAAAACCCTTGCACGTTCCATACCACCGGCGTCGGGAGATCCAACGACAAAGTTTTTATTCTTAAATTTTTTCTTAAAGTAATCAATAGCAATTGGTCTGGCGTACAAATGATCAACCGGAACATCGAAAAATCCTTGTATTTGGCCAGCGTGCAAATCCATTGTTATAACTTTTTTAATACCAGATTTGATAAGCAAATCGGAGACGAGCCTGGCCGTTATTGGGGACCTATCGGCAACTTTTCTATCCTGTCTCGAATAACCAAAATAAGGAATAACGGCTGTTATCTCGTTTGCCGAGGCCCTCCTTAAAGCGTCGATAACAATAAAAAGTTCCATCAAATTCTCATTCACGGGAGAAGATGTAGATTGAATGACGTATACATTAGAACCTCTCACACTTTCATCTACTTCTACAAATATTTCCCCATCGCTGAATCTCTTAATTTTAAGACTACCTAGATTTATTTTTAATTTTTTACAGATGGCTTTACTTAGTTTTATGTTGGATGTTCCAGAGAAAACTTTTATATTTTTCATAGAAAAATTGTAAAATATAAGCTATATAAAGCAAATGTAATTAATTCATATTGAATCGCGGGGAATTACACTAGAAGACCACCTCAGTTTTGGGTTTTTTTATTTAAAAAAAATAACCCTCAGACTTTTTTGATTCTTTCTAGATACTTCCCATCTCTTGTCTCGACTTTTACTATATCACCAATGTTAATAAAAAGTGGTACGACTATTTTTAGACCTGTAACTAATTCAGCAGGTTTTGTCCCCCCAGTAACAGTATCTCCTCTGATGCCAGGTTCCGTATTTAACACCTCTAGTTCTACACTATTTGGTAATTCAACATCAATTGGTACCCCATTGTAATGGAGTAATTGAACATCCTGTCCTTGTTTTAAAAACCGGAATGTCTCTCCTATAATCTTATTGTCTAATTGATATTGCTCGAAATCGATTAAATCCATAAAAGTAAACGTTTTCGAATCTGAATATAAAAATTGGGAGCTTCTTTTAACTAAATCTGGAACTTCGAAAGTATCCCCAGATCTAAAACTTTTTTCTTGTATTGATCCACCGATAATATTCTTCAGTTTTGTCTTTACAACGGGGCTTCTTTGTTGCATGACTCTATGCTTAAACTCCACTATCTCCCACAAATCATTTTCATATATGATTCTTAATCCTTTATAAAATTTACTTGTATCAATGTTACTCATCTAGGGCGATTTCTTTCTCCAACCTCTTAATAATTTTTTTTATCTGGATTCCACTACTATATTCAATTTCTTTTAATAGTTTATCGTTGTTAATTTTGTTAATAAGCTTGCTATAAGGAAGAGTTGTTTCTCTATGCCGTCTTAAAAATTTGTACAATTTTAGCAAATCTTTTTTAAGATTTTTTTCAAAAAGAATTCTCAAGAATTTGCTAAACAATGGGGAATTACCCCCAGTGCTAAAGTTAATATTTATTTCGCTATTTAGTTTAAGACTTGATGTGAATGAAAAATCATTGTTTTTACTATCGGAGGCATTGGATACAAAAATTTTCATTTTTTTTGAATCTTTTACAATTTTCTTGTTTATTTTTTTGTCATTGGTACACGTGACAACAAAATCAACACCGTTAAGGTCAGTAGATTGATATTTTCTTTTAATCACTTTTATTTTTTTGTTTTTTCTTGATATCTTCTCTAATTCTTTAGTTATAATGGGAGATACTAATTTTATTGCGCCATTTGCACGAAGTATTTTTTTTGTTCTCTTAGTCGCAACTTCCCCACCGCCCACTATGAGCCATTTTTTTGAAGATATGTCAAAATTAATGTTGAGCATCAAATGTTACTAAAGATTAAAATAAATAATAAATAAATTATAGGTACAAAAATTCCAGCAATAGCAACATATAAATATATTCTTAAAACTCTTTTAGCTTGATACCCGGGAACATTTACGGATTGTTCTTTTATCTTACGCAATAAATCATTGAATATTTTAATCATTTTTTAAATGTTTGATGAAAGAATCAATATCGATTGCCGGCAGGGTTGTAATCTGAATTGTCCCCCTTGATGTCAGCTCAATTGATAACTTGCTTATTGTATCATTGTCTGGTGCCTCAAGTATATTGACAAAATCAAATGGACCTAAGGTTGCAAATTGACTCAGAATTTTAATCCCCATGGATTCAATCTCTTTGTCAACTTCTCTAATTCTGTAAGGACGCTCTTTCAAGGTTTTTCTTCCTTCAGGAGTCAATGATGATAATAGTATATATTTTGGCATATCTACCCAAGTCACTTAATTACAAAATAAAGTTTATCAGATATTATTCACTAACAAAATAAAATGTATAAAATTAATAAAAAAATATCTATCTTTTTTTTCCTACTTTCTATGATTGTGTCTTTGGATACCGTATCTGATGAAAGAAATATTAGACCAAAAGAGTTAGAGATCAAAAAAAATATTAAGAAAGTCGATTTATCAAAATTAACCATTACAGACTTTGAATGGTTGACGAAAGGTAAAAGCATGTTAGGTAAATTTGATTTTATTGAAATTAAAAATAGTTCTATTTTAGGGTTTGACAACATCAAGATAGAGGTCCAGCTTAAAAACAAAGATGGAACTCGAATCAATTATGTAATAGTGTTAAAAGATTCGATTGGATCAAAAGAAACGAAGAAGTTCAGAAATGTAGTTATTCCACTACTTCCTTGGGAACCCAAGGAAACGAGGATTGCTATTAAATCAGGAGATATTTTACATGATAAAGAGACTCTTCCTTTTGAGGCTAGAGGCTCAATCAAGATTTTAGATTTTAAATTCATCGTTGATAATCTTGCCTCAAAAACAATTATTGTTGAAAAATTAAAAATAATTAATGAGAGTAGAAATTATTACGGAAATATCAAATATATAATAGATTTTCAGGATTCGAGGAAAAAACTTGTTACATCAAGACAATTCGGAATAAAAGGATCAATTGGTCCTGGAGAAACAAAAACTTTTAAGAATTTTAATATTCCAGGCCTACCCAGTAAAGAATTCATGGATATCTATTTGAGAGTAGGGTCTGGAGATTTATTAAGTTCTAAAGAATATTTGCTTTCAGGTGGAGACGAGAAATATATCGATAAGAGTTTGATTGATATAGATTTTGACGATTCACCCGTTCCTAATGCAGATCTTGGAATAAAAGGATACTCTTGGATTAGTGACGTACAACACACTATAGGTGTTCTCGATATCGATATTTCTAACAATAGTCGTTTTAAATATAATGATATTGAAGTGATTCTGAATTTTCAAACACCTAGCGGTAATACACTTATAAGTAAGACGGTGAAAATTGACGGAGAAATTGGTTCATATAAAGAAAAAACTTTTTCTAATATTTCAATAGGGTACATAGATTATGATATCAAAAATTTAGAGGTATACATTGTAGATGCAAACATGATTGGCTATGTGAAAACGATACGAAAAGATGAACAAAAAACACCACGTGAAATTAAATCAGATAGACCAAAAGAAGCTTTCAGTCCGGGGAGTAACCTAATCGTAGTTGACTATAGTATAAGCAATTTTAGTTCAATAAAAATTTTTAACAGAAGTGACATGGAGATATCGGATATAGAAATGAAGATTAAATTATTCGATGAAAAAAATAATTTGGTGAAAGAATACGATATACTGATCAATGAAACTATATTGCCTAGGCAAGAAAAAACTTTTAGGACAATTAGACTACATGATGTTGAGAGAATTGGTTTTACTTACGCAAAAATTCAAATTCTTCAGGCAAAAAAACTAAAATCAATAAATTGAAAAAAAGTTTTTTTTAATCATAATAAGAACAAATGAAAAATTCGACCAAAAGTTACACTATTTGGGATAGGATAGCTAATTACTTCTCTATTGATATTGGACTTGATTTGGGAACAGCGAATATCGTTGTTTATGTAAAAAACGAGGGAATTGTTGCAAATGAACCCTCAGTTGTTGCGGTCCAAGTTGACAAGGTAGGTGATGTAACAATTCTTGCGGTAGGTGATGAGGCAAAAGCGATGATTGGAAAAACACCTGGTTCCATAAAAGCTATTAGGCCTCTGAAAGACGGAGTTATTGCCGATTTTGAGGTAACTCAAAAGATGCTTGAATATTTTATATCTAGATATCATAAAAACAATTTCCTTGTAAGGCCAAGAGTTGTTGTTTCGGTTCCTATCGGGATTACGCCCGTTGAAAAAAGAGCTGTTGTAGAAGCCGCGGAATCTGCTGGAGCAAGAGAAGTTTATTTAATAGAAGAAACAATGGCTGCTGCACTTGGCGCTGAAATGTCTTCGGTGATGGAATCTAGAGGTGGAATGGTTGTCGATATTGGAGGTGGTACGACGGGGATATCGGTTATATCCCTTGGTGGTTTAGTTCTTAGTAAGTCAATCAAAGTTGCTGGGGATTCAATGAATAATGCAATAATTGATTATGTACGAAGAACATACAATGTACTCATTGGTGAAAATATGGCTGAAACTGTAAAGAAAGATATATCTGATGTTAGAGAACCCCCCGCAGCGATTAAGGAAATGCAAATCAGAGGTAGGAGCCTGGAAAACGGATTACCTAGATCCTTAGATGTGACCACAGTAGACATAACAAAAGCACTAGATGAATCAGTAGATGAAATCATTGATGTTGTTAAAGAAACTCTCGATTTGACCCCTCCAGAACTATCTGGAGATATTATGGTCGATGGAATTGTACTTGCGGGAGGAGGAGCACTTCTTGGGGGTCTATCGGAGAGAATTTCTGAGGCAACTCAACTGAAAGTTTCGATAGCCGAAGAACCGCTATTATGCGTTATAAGAGGGTGTGGCAAAGCTTTAGAAGAAATTAATACCTTGAGAAAAATTTCAATCTGATTTTGATGATCTCAAAAAGAAAGATAAAAAGCCTACTTTTGATAATCTTGATATCAACAGTCGTGATAATTTTTTTCATACTTAATCTTAATTTTTACTTCTCTGATTTTTTAGTATCGAAACTCTCTTACACAAACAACATATCGGCTCCAAATTCATCTCTGACCGCTGAGATTCATAATTCGAAATTTGACTCCAAAATTTATCAATCTACATTAAAAGAAAATGAAGAACTGAAAAAAATCCTTAAGCTACAAAATCAAAGCAGATTCTCTTTAATTACTGCAGAAATGACTATCAAATCGCCAACTATTTTCTCGTCCACTGCTTATGCCAATAGAGGGAAAAAGAGCGGTGTTGTAAAAAATCTAATAGTAATAAATAGCGAAGGTTTAGTTGGAAAAATTGAAAATGTTTACGATGATTATTCAGAAATCATTTTCCCATATAATCCAAGATTCAACCTCTTGGTTTTCGTTGGAGAGAATAAAGTCCCAGGAATTTTAAAAGGAGATGGAATAAGTTCATTTATTCACTATATTCCAAGCGAATCGGAAATAAACATTGGTGACCCAGTTCACTTAGCCGATAATGTTAATCCTAATTACATAAATTTCCAGATAGGTGATGTGTCTGAAGTAAGAAATGAAGGAGGGTTCTTGCGAATAAAAATTAAAAGCCTATTGAATCCAAATGCTATAAAATTTATCTCAATTATAAAAAATGAAAAAATTTAATTATATTCAAAATTTATTACTTTTTTTCTTTATATTCTTGCCCATTTATCCAAATAATAATTCTATAGACTTTGGAGGATTCGTGGACCCTTCTCTAGTTATAATTATTTTATTTCTTTTAATGGGTATAAATTTGAATAGAATCTTAGCACTTGCGTGCACTGCAGTCTTTTATTTATCTCTTTCCGATTATACCAATTATATTGATTTTTCGTCAAAAATTTTAGTTTTTATCTCCTCAGCATACTTTATAAAAAAATATTACTGGGAAAATTTATTGAATAACATTATTCTAATCTTTTCTTTTCTCTTTATTTATTATTCAATAAATCTATTTGCATATAAAATAATCTTTCATGTAGACTTCTTCGATTATTTAGCATTTGTCACTCTTCCTTTTGTTTACAATGCTATCGTTTCAATTATCTTGTTATTTATGATTAAATATACTTCATGGCCAAAATATCCAGAAAAAGTTTCTCAATATTAACGGTATCTATCCTTGTACTGATTATATTTTTAAGATTAATTCATCTCCAACTTTGGAGCGGAGAAAACTATCGACTAGTATCTCAAAATAATTTTCTTAGAGAAGTTTTCATCCCTTCTCCCAGAGGGGAAATCAGAGATAGGCTTGGAAGAAAAATTGCTTTTAGCAAACCAGTGATAAATCTTTACTTGAGAACTGACACTAATGAAAACCTAGAAGATATAAAAACAACTTTACACAACGTCCTTAACATAAATCAAAAAAAATTGGATGAGATTAAACCTGGGGATTTTCCCTATGTGTCTAAAAGAATATTGATAAAAAAATATTTAAATCTTAATCAAATTTACAAAATAGAAAACGAATTAAAAAGATTCCAGTCTCTAGAGTTGGTGGTAGATTATTTGAGGATTTATCCATACGGTGAAGTGGGAGCCCATAAGATCGGATATCTAACAACTAATGACAAAAGAGATTTGATTTATGGTTCTTTTTTATCTACTCGCACGGGTGTTACTGGATTAGAAAAAAAATTTAATGACCAACTCCAAGGCAAGCTAGGAACCAGGTATCTGCTAGTTGATAGCAGCGGAAGAGAAGTAAAGAAAATAGAATCTGATTTTAAGCAAATTAGTGTAAAAACAAAAAAAGGCGAGCCACTCGATCTTACGATTGATATTGAATTGGAAAAATTAATTTTTGATTCATTTGGGGATTTAAATGGTGCGGCTATGGTTCACGATATAAATACGGGAGAAGTTCTAGCCATGGTCAGCAAACCTTCATTTGATCCAAATATATTTTCTCAGCCAATTTCCAATAAGGACTGGAACAAATTAATTGAAAACAAGTCAAAACCCCTCCTAGACAGGGTCTTTCTTGTTTCATCCCCACCTGGATCGATAATAAAAATTGTTACGGCTATAGCAGCACTAGAAGAAAATGTTATTGACAAAGATACTGAACTTTATTGCCCTGGACACATTGTGATAGGTGGAAGAAAATTTAGAGATTGGCTCCCGGGTGGACATGGAACTATCAATGTAAAACAAGCTCTGATTGTATCTAGTGATGTTTTTTTCTATCAAGTAGGTCTAAAATTGGGAGTGAAAAAATTTGCTAAATGGCTAGGAAGATTTGAATTTGGAGAATTAAACGACCTACCATTTTTTCAGAATCCTGGAACTATACCAGACGAAGAATTTATAAAAAAATCTTTAAATGGCAAATGGTATCCTGGAGACATGGCTAATGTAGCAATCGGACAAGGTTATTTGACTATCAATGTTGTTCAAGCATCAATTATGACTTCCATAATAGCGTCGAATGGAAAGATACCTAAATTTTCCATAGTGAAATCTGGTAAAAAGCCAGTTCAAAACAAATTAGAAATTAGCGAGTCTAATTTGCAGCTTATTCAAGAAGGACTTCTTGGAGTTATAAACGATGAAAAAGGAACAGGTTTTTTTGCAAGAGATGATGGAAAACTTGCTGGCAAAACTGGTACCGCACAAGTGATATCAAAAGATACGAGGAAATATGGACATGGAAGATATAGAAATCACGGGTGGTTTACTGCTTATTATCCCTACGAAAATCCACAAATTGTTATTTCGATTTTTGCAGAGCATGGGTCCTCGGGAGGGGCAGCCGGCGGGCCAATAATAAAAAAAATTGTTCAATACTATAAAAAAAATTATATCAAGAAGGAAAGTTAGAAATGACGCTCGCACAACTTTGGAGAAAACCGGAATTTAAGATACTTATTGCCGGCTGTCTTATAATGTGTCTGAGTTTTATTAATCTATTGTTTATCGAGGAGGTAGACTTTCTAAAATCTTATTCATTTAGACAGTTGTTTTGGATAATAATATCCATCTTTTTAATGTTCATAATTACACGATTAAGATTAAAAACACTCAAAGATATATCCGTACCAATCTATGTCCTATCTTTGATACTCCTAATTCTAGTATTATTTATAGGAGAAAAAATTTCTGGATCACGCAGTTGGCTTAAGTTTGGCGACTTGTTGTCATTTCAACCTTCAGAATTAGCGAAAATTGCTTTTATTTTTATAATTGCAAAATTTTATTCTGAATTGGGGGCTTATTCTAAATCCTATATCATCAAGTATTTTTTGGGCTTCGTATTTTTTATATTTCCTTTCTTGTTAATAGTAATACAGCCAGATCTTGGATCTGCATTTATGTTGCTCGCGATATCTCTCTCAATGATATTTAGTTTTTCCTACAATAAAAAAATTTTAATCTCAATCGTTCTTATTTTCCTTATATTTTCAGTCCCAATATGGAATAATGGCCTAAGAGAATATCAAAAAGAAAGAATAATAAACTTTATTAATCCTGACAAAGATCCATCAGGATATGGATACAATGCTATTCAATCGAAAATCGCGGTTGGATCCGGAAAAATTCTTGGTAAAGGGTTAGGAAAAAGTTCACAGGGAAAATTTAGATTTCTGCCCGAGAAGCATACAGATTTTGCATTCTCGGTTTGGGCGGAACAAACGGGTCTTCTAGGATCGACCGTGATTCTTTTTTTGTTCTCTTTTCTTGTAATTTATCCTCTCTCTTTTCTAGACAAAATCAAGGACCAGTTTTTGCAAGTATTACTTTTTGGTATGTGTTCTTATTTTTTCTTCCATTTTATAATCAATATTTCTATGACTATAGGCCTTTTCCCTGTTATTGGTATCCCGATTGTCATGTTTAGTTACGGAGGGTCATCTATGGTATGTGCAGCCACAGCCCTATCTGTCATTTCGTTGATTATCGCAGAATATAGAGATGTCAACGAATTAGGTATTTAAATGTATTCAGGATTAGAACACAAGCTTCGCAAAGGACTACATTCTAAGCGTTTCGTGAAAGATCTTATACTTCTTGATTCGACAGATTCTACGAACAATCACGGACTTTCACTAAAAGAAAAGAAAGAGGGCATGGTTATCCTTGCAAGAAAACAAATTGGAGGTAGAGGGCGAGATGGGAGACTGTGGCACTCAGTAGAAGATAAAAGTATTGCGATGTCTATCATAATTGATTATCCAAAGAGTAATGATTCAATAACTTTTGTTCCTCTTTTGTCAGCGAATGCAATTGTAGACACGCTAGATTTTTTTGGTTTAAATTCAAAAATAAAATGGCCGAACGATGTTTTGATAAATTCAAAAAAAGTTTCAGGAGTTCTTTGCGAATCCAGCTTTATTAAAAATTATTCTAATTTTATAATTGTAGGTATCGGTATTAATGTAAATCTTAATAGTGAAGATTTTATTAAAGATGGGATTGACTACGCTATCAAACCAACGAGCTTAAAAATGGAAACCAGTAAAAATTTCTCTCTTGAAGATATTGCTACGACTCTATTAAATAATTTTTCAAAGTGGATTTTTGAATATAAAACAAACAATTATGATAATATTTTGAAATTTTGGAAAAACAATTGGTTTGATGAGGGCAAGCAGGTATCTGTCATTAAAAATGGAAAGCTAATAACTGGTACTGCCAAAGATATAAATCTACAAGGTCACCTTGTTCTACAAATGGAAGACGGTTTGGAAGTAATTAACAGCGGAGAACTCAAAATCTAAATCATTTTAATTATCTCTTCTTTTAATTTGGTCATCAAAGTTGTCCATTGCTCACCGGATTTGAAATTATTTATTGGAAGGATCTTGTTAATCTCTATCCCGTTTGATATTATATTGATATCATAAGTTTTTTTTCTTTTAAGTATTTCACCAAATTTAATTAATGCCTCAACGCTTTCCTCGTCCTTACCTTTGAATGTGGATCTTAAGTTGATGTTCTGTTCCATTCCTTCGTAAAGTAGATTCCACATCGTCCCAGGTGCAGTCAAGGCAAACCTTAGATCAATCCTTTTATTATCTTTCTGCACTAGACACCTTTTTTGATTAAATCTTTAGGGAGTTCGCCATAATAAGGAGAATCTTTTTTATACAACTCTTTTATTTTGTCTTTTGGCATATCAGGCATTTCTTCCGTGAGCCCCAAGGATCTGCAAATGCTTTTCAATTCTTCTTCTCTTTCGTCAATTGGATTGGGGTCAAGTATCATTCCGGCCTCCTTTAACTGCTCTTTGACATTTTTATCTTCTTTAAGTGGCTTACCGTACCCATTAAAATGAAACAATCTATCAAATCTCTTTCTTGGCCTTTGATCAGGGTCCTCTAAGGGATAACCGACAGTCATTCCCCATAAAGGAATTACATTCTCTGGTAGACCTAGCACCTTAGGAAATGCTTGGGGGTTCCTGCCTGTTGCAATTAGACATGTTCCTAGTCCTAAGTCAGTAGCTGCAAGCATGGATTGTGCCATTGCTTGGCCAGCCTCTATTCTAAACAAATCCTCGGTTTTATCTTTAGGGAAGCTCATCAATCTAGGATAAGTTGTTTCAGTTAGGAGCTTATATGTCCATCCTTGAGCTGCTGAAATTGCCCTAAGCGGAAATAGTACTGCAAAAGATTTTACCAAATCTTTGTACCACCCATCTAAATTAGTTAGCCAAACTATCAGTATTGGAGCAGTTTGTAGGTGCAGCTCATTAAATGCGGATACACACTGAACAATTTCATTCCATTTCTTCTTTGGATAAGTTGCCTTATCAATTACCAATGCCTCAGTAGAATTGCAATTACCTTGACATGAAGCATGTCTAGCAGCTTGAAGCATTACTTGGATTTTCCAATCCTCAACCTTTTTCCAGCTTTTATAAAACCTGATGCTTCTTCTTTTTCCTATTGCTTCTAATAGTTCCATGATAAATCCTCCCATTAACTATTTGATTAAGTTAACTATAAGAACATAATTAAATAATAAAATGGATAATTACTCATGGCAATTAATTGCCGATATTAACGCACAAGGGAAAAGATTAGATAAAGTTTTATCTGATAATTTGAAGGATAAATCAAGAGCCTATATAGTAAAGTTGATCAAGCAGGGATACGTCTTGTGCAATGATAAAGAAAGAAAAGCCTCATACTTGCTAAGGAAAAACGACTTTATTAAGGTCCACTTTCCAAAACCAAAAATTTACGATTTACAGCCGATTGATATACCTATTGAGTTTTTGTTTGAAGATTCGGACATAGCCATAATTAACAAGCCACCCTTTATTAGTGTGCATCATGGATCAGGCATTAATTCTCCAACTCTTGTTAATGCTTTAATGCATCATTGTGATAATTTATCTGGGATTGGAGGTATTATGAGGCCAGGAATCGTACATAGGTTAGACAAAGAAACATCAGGGATAATGGTGGTAGCAAAAAATGATATTGCTCACAAAAATCTCTCAGACCAATTTAGTAAAAGACAAATCAAAAAGACCTATTTAGCCTTGGTGCACGGAATTCCGAAGGATAAAGAAGGGTTAATCAAGATTGGAATCGGAAGAGATAAAAAAAATAAAACAAAAATTTCTAATAATTCAAATTCACCTAAATCTGCGATTACAGGATGGAGATTAAAAAAGGCCTTTGATAAATTTTCATTAATAGAGGCAAATCCGCTGACAGGTAGAACCCACCAAATCAGGGTCCATTTAAGTTTAATAGGGCATCCGATTTTGGGGGATAAAATTTACATGAAGGGATTGAACTCTAACATTGAAAACGGATTGAAAAAAATTGTAAAAAGACATTTCCTGCATGCGGAATCTTTATCCTTTCACCACCCTAGAAATAATAAAGTAATTAAGTTATCTGCAAAATTACCCAAGGAACTAAATTCTATAATAGAATATCTAACGCCATGATAAAAAATTATACAACTTCAAATTTGCTATCTGATTCAAAAGAGATAAAACACTATTTTGGTAAAAAAAATTTCTTATTTCCTGATTCGGAAAAAATATATTTCTTAAATCAACTCCACAGCAATAAAGTAATTTTTATATCTAGTGAATCCGATCTTAATCGACAAGAAGGTGGAGACGCGATTATAAGCTCCAAGAGGAATTTTTTTATCGGCATAAAGACTGCCGACTGTGTACCTATATTACTGAGTGATAGAAATTCCAGTTTTGTTGCCGCAATACATGCTGGCTGGAGAGGGACATTTTACAAAGTCTTGGATGAAACTATAAAAAAAATTGTAAAAGAATTTAATTGTAATCCAAAAGATATAATTGCCGCGATTGGTCCTTCTATCGGAATGTGTTGCTATGAAATTAATTTATCATTGTGGGAGAAATTTAATCAAAGATTCACTCTTGCTCCTGATGATTTTAATCAAATCGGTAAAAAATATTATTTAAACTTACAAAGTATCAACAAAAATTTACTAAATAATAATGGTATAGAAAGTATTGACTTAATTCTCAATTGTACTAAATGTGACGAAAGTTTTTATTCTTATAGAAGAGATGGCTCTACAGAACAGAGTCAAATTAGTATTATCAAGCTTAATTAGATATTATAAATACTTTAATAATAAGAGGATTAGGATGTTAAGCATTGGATGTATGGTCGAAAATGAGGATTACGATAGACTGAAATCTATTATCAAAGATGAAACTATACCTCGCTATTTTACTTATACACTCACAGTTAAAGATGCATCAAAGGCTAAAGACTCTTCGTCGATCAAAGTCTATGTTATTGAATTAACTTCTGCGAACCTAGCAATTGGTTTTACGTTGCCCAACATCAAAAAATTAGCGAAAGAATTATTAGTAGCTTTTACAGCTTCCCCAGATGCTCAAAGACCAAATCCTGAGTACTTAAGATTCAAATGTGAATTCTCTGATAATCAGAGAAAAGCAAATTATGATGGAAGTAATCTTGAAAAACTCGAATACATTGGTACTTGGCTTGAAAAAACTTTTGAGAAAAAAACTGTGATGTTTTACCTATTTGACTACCAAGGCATAGGAAATACATAATTTGGGTATGAAAAAGAAAACCATTGTTCTTGCATATTCTGGAGGACTAGATACTTCAGTGGTATTACACTGGCTAAAAGAGAATTACAATGCAAATATAATTGCTTACATCGCGGATTTAGGCCAGGGTGAAGATCTTAAAAGTATTGGAAGACGTGCAAAAAAAGTCGGTGCCTCCAAGATATATATAGAAGATTTAAAAAACGAATTCGTGAAAAATTTTATTTTTCCAATGTTGCAATCAAGTGCGGTATACGAAGGTAGCTATCTCCTTGGTACATCTATTGCTCGTCCATTAATAGCAAAGAGGCAAATCGAAATAGCGAAAAAAGAAAAAGCCTTTGCAGTGTCGCATGGTTGTACGGGTAAGGGAAACGATCAAGTTAGATTTGAACTCACTTTCAAAGCACTAGCTCCCAAGATTGATATAATAGCACCGTGGAGAGTTTGGGATTTAAAATCAAGAGAAGATTGTATTGCGTATGCGAAAAAAAATAATATTTCTATTCCAGTAACTAAATCTAAACCATATAGCTGCGATAGAAATATTTATCATATAAGTTACGAGGGGGGGATTTTGGAAGACCCCTGGACCGAAGCACCTTCAAAAATGTATGAAATGGTTAAAAATTTAGAAAAAACTCCAAATAAATCTACTTATCTGACTATTTCCTTTAAAAACGGAATTCCTTATGCACTTAATGGAAAAAAAATCAATCCTGTAAATCTTTTGACAAGGCTTAACAAAATTGGTGGACAGAACGGTGTAGGTGTCGTAGATATCGTCGAAAATAGATTTGTTGGAATGAAATCTAGAGGAGTATACGAAACGCCCGGTGGAGCAATATTGAATGTTGCTCATAGAGCTGTAGAATCGATAACCATGGATAGAGAAGTGATGCAATTACGCGATTCATTGGTTCCCAAAATATCTCAATTGATTTACAATGGCTTTTGGTATTCGCCAGAAATGAAAGTTTTAATGGCTTTTGTCAAAGAGTCTCAAAAGAATATTACGGGAGATGTAAAATTGAAAATATATAAGGGAAATGTGAGAGTAGTTGGCAGAAAATCTAAATATTCTTTGTACAATTCAAAACTTGCTACATTTGAGAAGGACGATATCTATAATCAAAGTGATGCAACGGGATTTATAAGACTTAATTCATTAAGACTGATTCTTGGCAAACTCAAGAATTAAATGGATTTATCATCTTTTGTATTTGACTTACCTAAAGACTTAATTTCTTCAAGACCATCTAAGCCCCGAGGTTCATCAAAATTATTAGTAGTTGATAGAAAATCCAAAAAAATAGAACTTACAAAATTTGAAAACATTGTAGATTATCTTGTCAGTGGAGATCTCTTAGTTTTTGATGATACGAAAGTCGATCCTGTTTTATTACTTGCAAAAGACGAAAAAAATAATTCGAGAGAAATATTGTTAGTAAGAAAAATTAAGAAAAAAACCTGGACGGCCTTAACTAGAAATCCTAAAGAAACAAAAATTTCCTTTTCTGACGGTTCAACAGGGTATTTAACAAATAATAATAAAAATAAGGAATGGCGTATTATTTTTGATTCTGAATATGAGCAAGTGATAGAAAAAAATGGCAGGATGCCAATTCCTCCCTACATAAACAGAGAGCCCGATGATTTTGATTTGGTTGACTATCCAAACTGTTTATGCTAAGAAATCAGGCTCTATTGCTGCTCCAACGGCAGGATTACATTTCTCCAATGAATTGATGACGTCCATAGAAAGAAATGGAATCGATATTGATTATCTAACTCTTCACATTGGTTTGGGACTTTTCTTCCCTATAAAGGAAAATGATATTTACAAACATAAAATGCATAAAGAAAGTTTCTTTATTCGAAGAAAATTAATTGAAAAAATTGAAAAAAAGAAAAGAAGAGTTATCGCCGTGGGTACCACATCTTTAAGAGCCATCGAGTCTCGCCGACCCCATGCTGAATATAAAGATAAGTGGTTTGAAACAGATTTATTTATCAAAGATGGTTTTAAATTTAATTTTGTGAATGGATTAATAACAAATTTTCATTTACCAAAATCGACACTATTGATTTTGGTTTCAGCGTTCCTTGGGTATCAACTGACGATGAAATGTTATAAGCGTGCAATTGAAGAAAGATTAAATTTTTATAGTTATGGGGACGCGATGTTGATACTATAATTTCAAGTCAAATTGTATTATCTCTTTTTGTAGATAGAATCATTTTTATGCCTGGCAATTCTTTTGGAAACTTTTTTAGAATTACTACATGGGGGGAATCTCACGGAAAAGCTTTAGGTGTTGTAATTGATGGTTGTCCAGCCGGACTTTCTCTTACTGATAAAGATATTCAATTTGAGCTTGATAGACGAAAACCTGGTCAGAGCATTCTCACCTCCCAAAGAAAAGAAGATGACAAAGTGCAAATTTTATCTGGACTTTTTAAAAATAAAACAACTGGCGCACCAATTTCAATGATAGTACATAATATTGATGTTATTTCTAAATCATATGAAGATTTCAAGGATATGTATCGACCAGGACATGCTGATTTAACTTACGATGAAAAATATGGACTCAGAGATTATAGGGGAGGTGGCAGGTCTTCCAATAGAGAAACGGTTGGGAGAGTAGCAGCCGGAGCAGTTGCAAAAAAAATTCTAAATAAAATGGGGATTAAAACTTATGGATATGTTTGTCAAATTGGGAATGTCAAAATAGAAAAAATCGATTTTAAGTATATAGAAAAAAATCCCTTGCGATGCCCGGACAAGAACAAGTCTAAAGAGATGAGCTCGATTATTGACAATGTCAGAAGAGAAGGTGATTCAATTGGTGGAGTAATTGAAGTAAGAACCATTGGACTTCCCGCAGGACTTGGTTCGCCCGTATTTAACAAAATAGATGCTAGATTGGCGTCATCGATAATGAGTATAGGCGGAGTTAGGGGATTTGAAATTGGAATGGGTTTTTCAATTTCGGAGAAAAAAGGATCTGAAGTTAACGATATAATGATAGGAAAAAAGAAGGGGAAAGTCGTTTTTTCTTCCAATAATGCAGGTGGTATACTAGGTGGAATTACCAACGGCCAAGATTTAATTCTAAGGTTCGCTTTAAAACCAACCTCATCAATTTCAAAGCCACAAAAATCAATCAATAAATCTGGTAAGGTTAGAAATTTAAAAATTAAAGGCAGGCATGATCCATGTCTATGCCCAAGAGCGGTTCCGATTGCAGAGGCAATGGTCAATTTGGTATTAATCGATGCTATATTTGAAAATAAACTTTCAAAAATTGAAAACTTATTTTAAATACTCTCAATGAATCTACGAGGTAGAAAATTAACCAATTCTTAAAATAAAGTATTTATTTCTCACATAGAAGAGTTTGTAAAGAAGCTTGTTGAAACTTCTTATCTACGGAGTTATCGTCAAGTCCAGAGAAGCACATATAAAGCTTTACAAATTTATAAGTGTTAAACTGTGCGGTGCCATGCGTATCATCGTCGCTGACTAGTGTCTCTGATTCTATAACTAGCCCACCCTTTTTGAAATTGGTAATAATTTTATGAATGTATTTTTTGCAATCAGATAGTGATTCGTGCCAATATTTCTCTGGGCGCTGTACTGTGTTCCCCCCTTGCTCAAACGAACTACATTTACCTGGATGGTTGAGAGCTAAAAGAAACAAGAGATACAGAGCAAAATAGCAGAATTAGAAGGATTTTTACAAAACTTACTTGTTTCACTTGAAAATTTCTGTTGCTGTACGTACTGCTAATCCCTTCTCAAATTCAAAACCGATGTCTTCCAGGATATTTTCAACAGCATCAATTACCACAAGGATATCACCTTTATTGACGTCTCCCATATGGGTTATTCTGAAAATCTTACCTTTTGCTTGATCCTGTCCACCAGCTACAATGATTCCATATTGTTCGCGCAATTTCTTAACAATAGTTCCCGCGTCAATATTATTTGGTGACATTATTGCTGATAGCGCAGTACTGGGATTATTAAAAGCAAAAGATTTAAGGCCGATTGATCGAAATCCTTCTCGTGTAGCTTCTGACATGATGGAGTGTTTTCTATAAAGCTCGTCTAAACCAATATCATTAAAATAATTTAAGACGGCATTGAGACCGATTACCAAAGTTATAGCGGGAGTCCAAGGAGAAGTTTTTTTCAGATTATTTTTTAAAGCGGCCTCTAAGTCAAAATAAAATTTTGGCAGATTCGATTTCTTTGAGAATTCCCATGCTTTTTTACTGAGAACGAGGAAAGCTAATCCTGGTGGCAACATAAATGCTTTTTGTGAACCACCAATTAATATATCAATTCCCCAATTATCAAATTCAATTGGAAAAACAGCTACAGCAGAGATACCATCTACAATCAATATCACATCATCCCTCTCCCTAGTCATAGCTGCAATTTCTTTAATTGGATGTTTTACTCCAGTTGAAGTTTCACTTGCTTGAATTAATATGGCCTTTATATCTTTATTTTCAGAAAGAGATTTTTCTACTTCAATAGGATCAACTGCATGTCCCCACTCCACCGAAATTTCTATTGCTTCAACACCAAATGCTTTACATATTTTTAACCACCTTTCACCGAACTTCCCACCATTTATTACTAAAGCTTTATCCCCTTTGGATAAGGTATTTGATACAGCGGCTTCCATAGCACCTGTTCCAGACGAGGCAAGTATTAGAACCTCTTCTTTGGTTTGAAAAATTCTTTTTAAACCTTCAGTAGTCGTATAAAAAATCTCTTCAAATTCTTCCGTTCTATGGTGAATTATCGGTTTTGCCATTTCCAACATCACGAACCGTGGAACAGGGACGGGACCAGGTGTTAATACAAGGTTTTTCAATTTGTACTCCCTTTAGGCAATAAAAATGTTAGATTAAATATAACATTATTTGCATGGTAGAAAAATGATTGAATTAAACCAGGATTTGAGAGATTTCCAAATTAGACTTAAAAAAGTAAGAGACTATCTTTGACCCGGATAGTCAAACAAAACAGCTAGAGATACTACAGAGGGATAGTGAAAAATCAGATTTTTGGACCGATAAGAGAAAAGCACAGGGCATATTAAAAGAAATATCGATTATTAAGAAAAACTTGAAGACTTATCAGACTCTTGAATCTGAATTAAGCGATTCAGCCGAACTTATAAATCTTTACAAAGCGGAAGATTTAGATGCTAATTTAATTAATGAGCTAACACAGTCTTTAGGGGCATTCCGTAAGATTTTGGAGCAGTTCGAAATAAGAATGATGCTTTCCGGAAAAGATGATACAAAGAATGCAATTTTATCTATAAATTCTGGTGCTGGTGGAACTGAAGCTCAAGACTGGGCATATATGTTATCTAGAATGTACCTGAGATATGCAGAGATCAATAATTTCAAATCTGAATTTTTAGATATTTTGGATGGGGAAGAAGCTGGTATAAAAAACTGCACAATTCTGATAAAAGGAGAATTTGCGTACGGTTTTTTAAACAATGAAACCGGAGTCCATAGATTAGTTAGAATATCTCCTTTTGATTCGAATAAGAGAAGGCACACCTCTTTCGCCTCGGTGTCCGCCCTTCCTGAGGTCGACGAAGATATTGATATCAGTATCGATTATAAAGATCTAAAAATAGAAACTTTTAGGGCAAGTGGAGCTGGAGGCCAACACGTTAATAAAACTGATTCTGCTGTTAGAGTAACTCATATTCCTTCCGGGATAGTTGTAGGCTGTCAAAATCAAAGATCCCAACATCAAAATAAAGCTTCGGCAATAAAAATTTTATCTTCAAAACTATATGATAGAGAGATGAACAAAATTAAAGAACATGAAAAAGAATTTAATTCTGAAAAAAAGGACATTGGCTGGGGTAGTCAAATTAGATCTTATGTATTACATCCTTACAAAATGATAAAAGACCATAGAATCAATTTTGAAACGGGTGATGTTGAATCTTTCCTCGATGGAAACATTCAAAATCTGGTTCAAGATTTATTATCCAGAAAAAAATAGACTAATTTTATAGGAATGTCTCCTGAAAACTTTATAAACTAATCTATAATATATTACGTGGGGACTATCAAAAGGCGGCTTATAGGAATCATGGCAAAACCTGATTTATCAGGTTTTGACAAAATAATAAAAACTGTCGAGAGGTGCGTAAAAGCGTATCACAAATTTTCAGTTATGGTTGAGAATCGTAACGGTATATCTCGAAAGGATATCATGAGTACAGCTGACGCTATAATTGTTTTCGGAGGAGATGGTACGCTACTACATATTGCAGAAGAGGCGGCTGTAAACAAAAAACCTATACTAGGAATTAATCTAGGAACCCTAGGCTTTTTGACTGAGGCACCACTAAAGTATTTGGATGAGGTCTTGGTTGATCTCATCGAAGGCAACCTCATAGAAGATAACAGACTGCTCCTACAGGCTAGGATTTACAAGAACAATAAAACAATTAAAAAGACTAATTTTCTTAATGATGTTGTAATTAACAAGGGTACATTGGCAAAGATTATTAATCTTGATTTGTATATTGATAAAATATTGGTCTCCAATCTTAGGGCGGATGGACTAATATTGTCGTCTCCAACTGGGTCTACTGCTTATTCGCTTTCTGCAGGAGGGCCAATTGTCTCACCTACATTACCTTTGGTTATAATTACACCAATATGTCCTCACACATTGTCAAACAGACCCTTGGTAGTTTCCCATAATTCAAAAATAAAAATTAAAATTGACTCATCAACATATCCTGTTTTTGCGACATTTGATGGCAATGAAAGCTTGGAGATGGAACGTGGTTTTGAACTTGTAGTGTCGAAATCTAGTCACAAATTATCACTTCTTAGGTCACCGAACACCGAATACTTCGATGTATTAAAAGAGAAATTGATGTGGAGTAATAATAAATATGACAGAAAATGATAAAGAAATTTTCTTACATGACTGGGTTGTGGAAGAAATACAAAAGAAATATTCAAAAGAGTTCAATGAAATTAAAATTAATACAAGTGATAGAAAAAACCATGAATTAAACAAAGAATACCCAGACATAATTTTTGGTAATTATGGACAGATAGTTATGATTGGTGAAGTTGAGACGGATTCTAATATTAATACTAATTCTATTAAGAAATGGAAGATGCTACAGTCTCTCGGTTATAGTTGCATCCTTTTTGTCCCAAAAAATAAAATGAAAGTTGCTAGAGATTTATGTTGGGGAAATAAGTTAATTGAAAAAATAAAAATATCTTCTTTCTCGGTTGAAATTCCTATTACGTAAAGAAAGGATTTGCCAGATTATAAATTCCATTTAGAAATTCTTTTCCTGAGATTTTTTTTTGACCACTTTTTTGGATCTGAGTAATTTCCAAATTCCCCTTTCCGCAACCCACTATTAGTCTTCCATCTCTATTCTCAATTTTCCCTGATGATAGGGTTAAAGAATTATCAATCTCGGCTTTAAAAATCTTTATAGTTTGATTTCCCAAATTTGTAAATGCAATTGGCCACGGATTGTACCCTCTTATTAGATTCCTTATTGTATTAGCATCTTCTTGCCAATTAATTAAAGCATCTTTTTTATTGATTTTGGGTGCTAAGATTGATTTAAGATCGTTTTGTTTTCTATGCTTGTAGCTCTTGTGCAATATCACATTGTCGACGAATTCTATTATTTTTTTTGCACCCAATTCTGAAAGTTTTTTATCTAATGATAATGCATCATCATTGTTTTGAATTTTAATTTTATGACGAGATATTATATTTCCAGTATCCATACCTGAATCCATCTTCATTATTGTAACCCCTGTCTCTTTTTCTCCATTTATTATTGCCCAATTTATTGGAGCGGCTCCACGATATTTTGGAAGTAATGATGCGTGCAAATTAATACACCCATATTTAGGTAGATCCAGAATCTCTTTTGTTAGAATTTTTCCATATGCAGCTACGCATATAATATCGGGATTTACCATTTTTAAAGCCTCAGTAAATTTATTATTGTTCTTTAGTTTTTCAGGCTGAAGAAATTTTAAATTATTATCAACAGCAAATTTTTTTACAGGACTGAAAATAATCTCTTTTTTTCTTCCCACCGGCTTATCTGATTGAGTTACAATTAGCTCAACATTATATTTTCTATTTAACGCTTCTAGAGTTTTTAAGGCAAAGCTGGGAGTTCCCATAAAAATTATTTTCATATTTTCCTTAATTTTATCATATTTAATTTGATCTACTGGAATCAGGGGTTTTTATTGTTTATATTTACGCTTTATGCAACAGATTAAATTTCTATCTCTGATAGGTTTTTTCGTTCTCTACGCATTGTCAATTAGTTCATATGGTGGAAATCTGGAGAATTTACCTAACTTAGTTGAGAAATTAAGCCCATCAGTTGTAAGAATTGAAACAACAAGTATTAGGGAGCACGATACTAGTATTACCGGGGATCCCTTTTTTGATGAATTCTTTAAGAGACAGTTCGGTGATAATTTGAAACCACGATACGGGAAAGGATTAGGGTCGGGATTTATATATAGTGGTGATGGATTTATTGTTACCAATCTTCATGTTGTAGAAAAAGCAAATGATATATCAATAGTCTTAATCGACGGTACAAAACATAAAGCTAAAATAATCGGAACTGACAAAAGAACTGATTTAGCTCTGCTCAAAATAGATATACGAAATCCAATCAACAAAGTTAAAATTGGAAACTCTGACTTATTGAGGATAGGCGAATGGGTAATTGCAATTGGCAACCCACTTGGATTAGGAACTACAGTTACAACTGGAATTATTAGTGCAAAGGGTAGATACATAGACGGACTTGATAGTACTTACGTTGATTTTATTCAAACTGACGCTGCACTGAATAGGGGCAATAGCGGGGGACCTCTATTTAATTTAAGCGGTGAAGTAGTCGGAGTTAATACCGCCATAGCTGCTAGAGGACAAGGAATAGGCTTTGCGATTCCTATTAACATGGCTATTGGCGTCATAGAAGAATTAAAAATTCATGGGAAAGTTGATAGAGGATGGCTAGGGGTAGTTATTCAAGCAATTAATCCTGAAATAGCTGATTCATTAAAATTAGATTCAACAAGAGGAGCCTTGGTTGCGGAAGTTGTTGTTGATGGACCAGCATTTAAGGCAGGACTGAAAAGAGGCGATATAATTTTATCTATAAATGATAAACAAATTAAGAACGCGGAAGAATTGCCCAGAGAAGTGGGAAAATTGAAACCTCAAGAACCAGCCAAACTTAAGGTTTTGAGAGGGAGAAAGCAAATCACTATCAATGTTCGCCTTGGAGAATTACTGATATAAGTAAATTTAATTCTGTGATAGAAGACATAAAGCCCGATGTAAATTGTTTGTTCTTAATTTAAAGACGAACACAAGATCGACTTACTACATTATGTAAGTCTATTAGGTCAATGAATTAGACCTTAATATGGATATGTAGCAAATAAATTACTTGCTCCACTCGCACAGAAAAGCATATTTTTCGTACATCTTAACATGACCATCTTCAACCATTTGTTCTTGAACGTTTAACTTGTTGGCAAATAATTCCGCAACGGTCCTTCCATATCTATCTTTTCCAATTCTTTTAATTGTTATAGTTTTCTTGTCACTGAGATGACCCATTCCGAGAAGATGGAGTAAATTGCTTCGCCGAAGCCCCCCTGGGTAGGGACGCCCTCCTATGCCACATAGCTTTTCGGGAGCATCAATATGAGCCAAACGAATTTTCTCTCCTTCGCTTGAGGTACAAATATCCCCATCATAACAAGAAACGATTTGGATAAATTCTTTATCGGTAGAATTGTAAACCTCATTTATCCTATATTCAGGACCATAATAATAGATTATAAAGCCCGTAACTAGTGGTATAAATATTTTTATAACATCCGTTTTCTTTATTTACTGAACGGCTTGCCCTTATTGCTTGTCGAAGCTGTTGCAAAAGTACGTTGGGTCATAAGTCCAGCTTTTACTGAATTTTGTACGGCCTTCATTCCAAGAGCTAGTGATTCAGCGAATTTCTCAGGAGATTTAGAGTTGACCACAGCAGAATTTAGAAGTATACCGTCAAATCCTAATTCTATTATTTGACATACATGAGATACCCTGCCTATGCCGGCATCAACGATCAATGTGGTATCGAGTAATTCTTCTCTAATTGTTTTTAATTTTGAAAAATTATCAAGCCCTCTTCCTGATCCTATATGAGACCCCCAAGGCATTATTACTTTGCAGCCAAGTGACTTCATCGTAGTGGCAAATTTTATGTTGTCAGTTATGTAGGGGAGAACCTTAAATCCTTTATCCATTAGTTTCTCTGTTGCTTTAATTGTTCCTTTCATTGATGGTTTCAATGTTGAATCATCTTCGATAACTTCAAGTTTAATCAGGTTGGTTTCAAAAAGTTCTCTAGCCATTTCAGCGGTTACTATAGCTTCTTTTGGGGAAAAGCATCCCGCGGTGTTGGGCAAAATGTGACATTTGGTTTTTTTAATTATTTTAAGAAAATCCTCGCTGCCAGGAACAAGTCTCCTTATAGCTACGGTTACCATATTTGTTCCGGATTTTTTTATACAATTTTGAAATACCTTCGGTGAAGGATAACGGGAAGACCCTAAAATGATGTTGCTTTTAAGAGTAACGTCATAAATCTTCATTACTTAACCACCTGGATGTGCCGAAACAACTTCAATATTGTCGTCAGAATTAATTATTATGCTTCTATGCCTTGATTTTGAAACAAATTCTCCATTCAAAGCTACTGCGAAACTTGTTTTAAGGGAGAAATTCGACCTTACTAAATCATAAAGACTTATATTATCGATTAGTGCCATTTTTTCTCCATTTAGCTTAATTTTAACCATAATCAATTATAAATGTAACCTAATTCTATCTTCTTTTATATGATATATTTTACTGATGTCTTCATCTGTATTCAGTTCAATAACAACAAAACTTATAATAGCGCTTCTAGCTTTGGGTCTCATAATAAGCTTAGGCGCGGGGTCTGATTATGTTAATTTTGGTATGTCCGATGACGTTATCGCGGAGGTTGATAATAACGATATATCCAAAGAGGAATTCCAATATTTTAGGAATATTAAATTATCACAACTTCCAAAAAAAATTTTACAAGATGAAGAAATGATTAAGATTCTAGATGAACAGATCGTTCACATGATTGCAACAAGAAAAGCTTTGGCGTTAAAAGCGAGTGACCTGGGCTTAATTGTTTCCGAAGAAGAATTAAAAAGGAAAATTACCAATAGCGACTTATTTCGAGATAGAGGTAATTTTATAGGATTCGAATCTTATAAAAAAAGAGTAGAAAATGTTTTTGGCTTAGATGAGGCAATATTTGAACAGGTATTGATAGAAGAAATATTAAATGACAAACTGAAAGATTTTTTGTTTACGTTTGTTTCTGTCTCAAACGAAGAAATCGAAAACAAATTTCTTTCCGATTCTTCAAAAATTACTTTCTATATAATAAGACCAACAAGTAGTAATTTGGGTATCATGGAATTCTCCGATAAAGAAATTGATGATTTTATTGAGAGAAATAAGAATATTAATTACAATAGTGACCGCGTATTTAAAGTTTTTTTTCTTAACTATGAAGATCTGACTAAAGACATCCAAGTGTCTCAAAAAGATATTGAAAACTATATCAAAAATTATCCAGATGAGTTCGATTCGAATGCCAATAAAATGGAAGAAAACAAATCAAAAGTAGTGAAATTAATAAGAAAGAGGATTGCTGAAAACCTATTCACCGAAGAATTAAAAAAATTAGATAAAATCATTAAAGACAGCACCTTTAAAGATCTCGCAATTAGATACCAAAAAACACAGGAAATTTTTACACTTACACTTACCAATCCATCAGGACGATTTCCAAAACCTTTAATTGATGAACTTGCAAATTTTGATCCAGGCATAAACAAAAGAGCAATATACTTCTTCGATAATAAAATATGGATAGTTCATTCTGAATTGGATTCAAACAATAGAGAAAGTGCTACAAAAAAAATGGCAGAAATTACACGAATAAGGAAGCAAGAAGAACTCTTAAGCGGTATAATAAATGAAAGCCCCAGGAAGCCTGAGAAGGTTCTTGAATCTGTAAAAGATGATAATAATTATTCATACGAATTTAAATACGATGTTACTCTCGGAGATTTTCAAAGGATTCTGAATATGAAAATAGACATCGAAAATTTTGAAGATAAGGATTTTTTCATTCCAAATATTTTTGGGGAAAAAAAGAAATTTATAATCTATGTAGAAAAAGTTAGAAAAGCTAATAAAGAATTTATATCCTTCGATGAATTAAAGATAAAAAAACTATTGCTTTCAGAGAGAAAAAAAGCTTTCTTTAATCGATTCGTGAAAGAAGTAATGGGGAAATCAAAAATGAAACTAAATAATAAATATTTCAATTATCGAAAGGACGTGCCAAAAAAATAAACTACATTTTATACTGATTAATATCTTTACTTGCAAAGTATATTGTTTTATCATTTGCTCAAAATGAGAATAAAATCCTTATCTATTAGGGGATTCAAAACATTCTATGAGAAATCCATCATCGAATTTGATTCTCGAATATCAGCCATCATTGGACCAAACGGTTGTGGTAAAACGAATATATTAGATGCGATGCTCTGGGTGTTGGGCGAGCAAAATCCTAGAGTTCTACGATCTGACTCAATGTCGCAATTAATATCGGATGGTAATGATAATCTACCAAAGCATAGTTTTGCGGAAGTTTCACTATTGTTTGAAAATGATAATGATAATTTTGTTGAAACGGAGATCAAAAGAAAACTTTATAGAACGGGTGAGAGTGAATATTACTTAAATAATCAGCAGTGTAGATTAAAAGATATAACAGAAATCGTTATGTCCTTTGGTGCGGGATCAAAAGGTTTTACGATGATACCTCAAGGGCAAATAGATAGTTACATTACTGCAAAACCGGAAGAAAAAAAAGAATTAATTGACGAAGCTGCGGGTTTGACAAAGTATAAAATTCGAAGAGCTGAAACCGAAAGAAAAATTTTATTAATTAAAGACAACCTTGAAAAAACAAAATATGTTCAATTAGAAGTTGAACAACAAAAAGATTTATTACAAGAACAAGCAGGGAAGGCCGAAGAATATACTCATTTGATTAACCAATTCAAAAGCCTGGAAACACTTTTTTACAAAAAACGCTTTATGGATCTTGATTCCAAATTGGTTGCCGCAAAGAATAAAAAAGACTCATTTCAGGAAGCATTAAATGAAATTGAGAGAGAAAGGAAAGAAGTTAAAAAGCATATAGACAATATACTGGTGGACCAAGTAACTCTGAAAGATAATTTGGATAATCTAAATAATGACCTCCTTTGCAATAAAGAAGAAGAGTTAGAATTCATATCTCAAAATAAAACTCTTAAAGCAGAAAAACAATTATTCGTGGATGAGCTTCATAGGTCTAAATTGATTAAAAATGAATTCAAGGATGAGCTGAGTACTAGTCTTGTTGATTTTGGCAATCTCGAGAAAAAGTATGGTTCTAATAATTCAAAAATTGAAGAATTAAAAAGTCAACTAAAAGAGATTGATAAAAATCGATTAAACTTAGAACAAATCAAAAAAAATTGCTTGGCTAGTAAGGAAAAAGAAAAAAATAAATTGAAAGAAATTCAAGATAATTTACAACTTGTAAATAGGAACTACCTTGATTTAAATGCCGAGATTAAAGTAACTGAGTCTAGAGTAAAACTATTAGAGAGTATTGAATCCACATATGGATGGCTTCCGGAAGGTATACGAGGCTTCGTGCAAAATTTAAAAGGAAAGGATATTAACGGAATTTTGTCAGATTATATAAAACCTAAAAGTGGGTATAAAAAAGCGGTTGAATCTGCATTAGGAGAAAAACTAAAGTGGGTTTTGATTAACGATAATGTAAATCCAATTACCACTATAAATGAATTTAAGAAAACCTGTACGGGAAAAGGAACTTTTATTTCTACCGACTATCCAAGAATAGCTGGTGCTAGCGCTGATCTTGATTATAAACAAATAATGGAGTGTGTTGAATGTACTAAAGACGACAGACCTTTTCTTGCATCTATATTTGGGGATACATATGTTGTAGATGAAATTGTTGATGCACTGAAAGCACGTGAAAGTAATCCCGACTCAAATTTTGTTACTAAAGATGGAGAATTTTTTGATTCTAATGGTTCGATTACTGTTGGCGCTACACCGGATAGTATTCTACAAATTAAAGAAGAGATAAAAAATCTATCAAATCAGCAAATTAATTACGAAGAAGAAATCGATTTGATTAGTCTCGATATCACAAGAAGAGAGGAAGAAATTTTTGATATCAATGAAAGAATTAGTTCGTTTGATAATGAAATCGCTTCTAACAATGAGGCTCGTTCCATAATGTCAGGTAAATTAGCTGAATTAAAATCGAAATTAGATGTAGAATCTAAATTTAATAATCAAATCAAATCAGAGATTTTCGATACAGAATCTAATGTACAAACTGAAAAAATTAAAAGGGTACAAGAAAAGATTGGTACTGTATCAAAAAAAATTATTGAATTTGAAGACATGATTGAACTAAATACTTCTAAGATAGCAACTCTTCAGAGCGATTTACCTTTGTTAAAACAAAGTCAAGATGAAATAAAAGACCACATTGATGGATTAAAAACAAAAATAAACGAGAACGAATTGGAGGTTCAAGCTTTAAATAACGATGTTCTATCCAAAGATGAAATAATTGATTCAAAAAGGGTCGAATCTCTAGGCTTTGACTCAAATATACAAAAAATACAATTAGAAATTGATCAACTATTAGAAAATCCGAGTACTAACGGTGATGATTTTGATATATCCTCAATCAGTCCAGAGGAAAAAGACAAAATAGCAGAATTTGAAAAAAAAGGATTCCTTTCAAAATCGAGGTTCTATAAATTGCAAAAAGCGATTGATGATTTTGGCCCAGTCAACTTATTAGCACTTGAGGAATACAAGAAACTGGAGGATAGATATAATTTTGTTAATAAACAAGTAAATGATCTCGATACCTCACTTGATAATCTTACAAAAACTATAAAAAGGATTGATCAAGAGTCGGAGACCGCTTTCCTCGAAATATTTAATCAAATTAGCGATAAATATAACGAATCTATCAAGAGATTATTTGGAGGTGGGGCGGGGAAACTGGTCTTAACTAACCCGGATTCGATAAAAGATTCAGGAATAGAAGTAATGCTGAAGATAGGTCTAAAAAAGTACAGAGATTTGAAATCATATTCAGGTGGAGAAAGAGCATTAGCGGGAATCGCACTATTGTTATCTGCTTATTTTGTTAAACCGGCCCCATTCCTCCTCCTTGACGAAGTTGATGCACCTCTCGATGATAAAAATATCTCAAAATTTGGAAAAATGCTGGAAGAGATTTCCCATAAATCACAAATAGGAATTATTACTCACAACAAAGGAACTATGAAATACGGAAATAAATTAATAGGGGTTACATCTAAACTTGAAGGAATAAGCGAAATTGTCCCATTCGAACTACCTGATTGATTGCTAAATATTTTATTGTGCAATGTTAAAAATAAACATATTAAAAAAGATATTTGGCTCTGATAATGAACGAGAAATATCTCGAATAAAAAAAATTGTAGATGAGATAAATCAACTGGAAGAAAGATATTCCAAAGAAGATACGAGCGAATTAAAGAAAATCTTTCTTAAATTGAAAAATAACGAATCGAACAATCAAAATCTTGATCTACTGATTCCCGATGTCTTTGCTATCGTAAGAGAGATTTCAAAAAGAAAACTTGGTTTAAGACCTTACGATGTCCAACTGATTGGCGGGGTAGTGCTTCATGAAGGGAAAATAGCGGAGATGAAAACTGGTGAGGGCAAGACATTGGTCGCATGTCTGCCTGTAATTCTCAATTCCATCAAAGGAGAAGGAGTACATTTAGTAACTGTAAATGATTATTTAGCGAGAAGAGATGCTTTATGGATGTCTCCTATCTATATGGCACTTGGTCTCACAGTTGGTATATCTAACAATGATAAATCTTATATAGTCGAATCAAAAGATGATAATGAATTTTCCTTAATGGAATCAAAAAGACAAGAAATTTATCAGTGTGATATTGTCTACGGAACCAATAGTGAGTTCGGATTTGATTATTTAAGAGACAATATGAAGTATTCATTTGAAGAGGTTACTCAAAGAGGACATTCTTTTGCTATAGTTGATGAAGTTGATAGTATATTGATTGACGAAGCAAGAACGCCCCTAATAATATCTGGACCAAGTGATCGCTCATCGATTGATTATAAAAAAATTAATAAAGCGGCAAAGAATTTAACTGGCGATGATATTTCGAAAGATGAGAAGACAAAACAAGTTTTTATTTTAGATTCTGGTGTTGAAAAAATTGAAGACTTATTGAATTTAAATAACCTTTATGATCCAACAAATCTTGTTATTCTACATTCCGTTAACCAGTCTCTTAGAGCTCTTCATATGTTTGAAAGGGACAACGATTACGTCGTACAAGACGATAAGATTATCATTGTTGATGAATTTACTGGAAGATTGATGCCAAGTAGAAGGTGGAGTGATGGTTTACATCAGGCTATAGAAATAAAAGAAAATGTTGATGTAGAAGAAGAAAATCAAACTCTTGCATCAATTACTATACAAAATTATTTTCGAATGTATGATAGGTTGTCCGGTATGACGGGGACAGCGGATACCGAAGCTGTTGAATTTCAAAATATTTACAACCTTAAGGTTATAGTAATTCCCACAAATGCTCCAATGATACGGAACGATGTTAATGATTTGATTTACAGAACTGAAAAAGAAAAATTCGCAGCAATCCTCAATACAATATCCGAATTCAATAAAAAAGGTAATCCAATACTCGTTGGTACTATATCTGTAGAAAAATCAGAAAGATTAAGCAATGAATTAAAGAAAAGAAATATTGATCACAAAGTGCTAAACGCAAAAAATCATGAGTACGAAGCAGACATTGTAGCACAAGCAGGAAGACTTGGCTCTGTAACTATAGCCACCAATATGGCGGGTAGAGGAACGGACATCATGCTTGGTGGCAATAAAGATTTTATTCTAAAAGATAATACGGATAAGAGTGAAAGAGAAAAAATTGTAGAGCAAATAAGTTCCGAGAAAGAAAAAATTGTGAACCTAGACGGACTTGTAGTCTTGGGTAGCGAAAGGCATGAATCAAGAAGAATCGACAATCAACTACGAGGAAGATCAGGAAGACAAGGTGATCCAGGAATCAGCCAATTTTTTGTATCGATGGAGGATGACTTAATGAGACTTTTTGGATCTGAAAGAATAGCTTCCATGATGACGAAATTAGGCTGGAAAGAGGGAGAGCCGATGGAACATAAAATGATTACAGGATCTTTAGAAAATGCTCAAAAAAAGGTTGAAGGTAGAAATTATGAAGTTAGAAAACATCTGATTGAATACGATGATGTTCAAAGTCAACAAAGAGAAATTGTTTATGGTATAAGAAACAAGCTCTTAAAAGAAGAGAGATCTTCGGAGATTCTTGACAATATTTTAGAAAACATGATTCAGGGCTTGAATGATAATCTTCAAGAAACAAAAAAATTATCCGATACGGATAAAGAATTTATTAGAAATCAGATAGGGTTTGATATTGAAGATGATTTTGAAAGCTTAAGCGTTCTTGAAGAAAAAATATACAATAAAATTAAAGAGAAAATATCTTCTCTTGGTGATCTTTATCAACCTATCTCTAAATTTATTTTAATAACAACTCTCGACATAGCCTGGAAAGATCATCTGCTTAATATGGATTATCTTCGCGAAAGTGTTGGCCTTAGAGCCTATGGACAAAAGAATCCATTGAATGAATATAAAAAAGAAGGCTTCGAAACGTTTGAAACAATGTTAGAAAAATTTAATTTTGAGGCACTTGAAAGATTTCTTGAAGTAGAACCTATTACTTCCGAAGAAATCGATAAGCTTGAAAAGGAGAAAAATCAAACAGATAAAGTAGAATATTCAGATAGTAGTTTTGTAGCCGACCCTGACGATCGAGAATCAGAAAAGGAAGATACCAATACGAAAAGGAGTCTCGATAGATCAATTGCAGAAAAAGGAAAAGCAAAAAGAAGGAAATTGGGGAAACAAAAAAAGCTCCAAAGAAAAAAACAGAGAAAATGATTAGAAATGTAAGATTTGCAATTTCTTCCATACTAAGCGTAGTAATATTAATATCGCTTATTTTTTTCTTTGGTACCGCTTTTGCGATTATATTGTTGATTTACTTCCTAGCTAGAATATACAGAAAATTAACTTTTAATAAAAAAAATGAGATTCAAGACGATGATCATGAGAAAAAAGAAACGATAGATGTGGATGATGATAATTATAAAATTAACTAAAGTTTGTCAATATTATTAGCTAGTAGTACATCTAATTTCGTAAGACCATTGACGTCGTGGGTGGATAAATAAATCTCAACTTTATTGTACGTATTGTGTATTGTTGGATGATGATCAAGTTTTTCAGCCTCAATACCGATTTGCAGTATGAACCCAAGTGCATCCGAGAAGCTTGAAAAAACAAACTTCTTATACAATTGATTCTTTTTTATGTTCCAAGTCGGAACTAATTTTTTTAATTCGGAAATTGAGATTTTTTTTAATTTTCTAGCCACAACTTGAAGATAAACAGAAAAAATTAACAAGTCAAAAAAAATAAATTACAATACAGAACGTTATGAGCAATTTGGTTTATCTGTCTCTCGGAACAAATCGAGGAGATAAAATTCATAATCTTGATTTTGCTCTTGTGGCTCTTAAAAAGTTTGTAAAAATCAATAATATATCTAGTCTTTATGAAACCGAACCTGTCAATGTAGAAAAACAAGAAAATTTTATTAATATCGCGATTGAAATATCAACCCATCTTTCACCCTCCGATCTTCTTGTCTATACACAACAGATAGAATTTCAAATGGGAAGAAAAGAATCTGAGGTTGGCAAACCAAGAACAATCGATATAGATATTATATTTTTTAATTCTATGATTTATAAGCAACCAGAGATACAAATACCCCATCCTAGGGCGCATAAAAGAGCATTCGTTATTATTCCTATAATGGAAATAAGGCCAGGGTTGATTCATCCTGTACTCAACAAATCTATTGAGGAAATTTCTAAAAATTTGGTAGATCAAAAGGTTGCAAAATTGGAAAATAGAAATATTGAAAAAATCAAATGAATGTATATCATTTTTTTATGACTCAGAGTATTGCCAAGTTCAAGCTAGGAGAGGTTGTAAAACATAAAAAGTTTTTTTTTAGAGGGATTATTTTTGATGTTGACCCAATATTTAACAATACGGAAGAGTGGTACCTCGGAATTCCTGAAGATAGACGCCCAGACAAAAACCAACCCTTTTATCATCTTTTAGCAGAAAATGAGGATAAAGCTACCTATATCGCATATGTTTCTCAGCAAAATCTGGAAAGTGATAAATCGAATGAACCATTCAACGATCCATCGGTCAAATTGTTTTTTGATGGAAATGATAAAGATGGAAACTATATTGTAAGACAATCAACTAATTGATTGATTCCATCTCTACATTTTCTTTTATAGATAGATTTTATAATTTTTCTTCGAATGATAGTAATGTATTCCAAAGGAGCATCGTTATAGTCATAGGCCCAACACCACCAGGTACTGGAGTTATATAACTACAGATATCTTTTACATTTTCGAAATCTACATCGCCAGCCAATTTCCCGGTCTCAAGCCTATTGATTCCAACATCAATTATTATTGCACCCTCTTTTACCATATCACTTGTTACAAAATTAGCCCTACCGATTGCAGCAACTATAATGTCAGCAGATTTCAATATTCCCGGAAGATTTTTTGTTCTTGAGTGGCAAATTGTAACCGTGGCATGTTTCTGCATAAGTAAAATCGCGACTGGTTTTCCAACGATATTGCTCCTTCCAAGAACGACAGCATTTTTACCTTCAATTTTAATATCATAGAATTCAAGCATTTTGATTATTCCGTGAGGAGTGCAGGCAATGAACTTGGGTCGGCCTTGAAATAATCGGCCAGCATTAACGGGATGAAATCCGTCAACATCTTTCTTGGGGTAAACGGAATTTAAAATCACTGATTCGTTAATATGTTCCGGCAAAGGGAGCTGAACCAAAATTCCATTGATATCTTCATCATTATTAAGGTTGTTAATCAAATTCAGCAATTCTTCCGTGGTAGTCTCTGCGGGAAGTTTGCATTCTTTTGAATATATTCCAACATCTTCACAGGCCTTCCTCTTATTTCTAACGTAAATTTCCGAAGCTGCATTATCTCCAACAAGAACAGCTGCTAATCCAGGTACTCTTGAATGTTCATCTCTGATTTGAGTAACTCGATCTTTAATTTCTTTTCTTATTTTACTTGCGACCAGTTTCCCGTCTATCAATTCATAACTCATATTGTCTTCTTATGGAAAATGATTTAGTGGCCCATTGCCACTCCCAATTCCTAGTGAATTTTTGATTGCCTTATCCATGAATCTCTTAGCTTCCTCGATTGCCTTAATTAAATCCATACCCTTAGCCATGTTACCAGAAATAGCAGCGGATAGGGTACATCCTGTACCATGTGTGTTTCTAGTATTATATCTTTTTGAAGCAAATTTGTATGTCTTTTTCTTGTAATATAGGTAATCTACAACTTTTTTCTCGTTATTTGAATGACCACCTTTAATTAAAATATTTTTGGCCCCAAGTTCTTTTAATCTTGTGAAGCATGTTTCTATATGCTTTTCATCTGCAATTTCCTTCATTCCTGATAGAATCGATGCTTCATGTAAATTTGGTGTCAAAAGAAATGATTTTGGAAGAATCTCTTTTTTAAAGAGATCTATAGCCGAAGGTTTTAATAGTTGATTGCCTGATTTGGATATCATTACGGGGTCAATTATTATTGGTATTCTCTTAAACAAGTCTAGGCATTCACTCACTTTTAATATTATGTCTTTATCGTACAACATTCCTATTTTTACAGCTGATATTTTGAAATCTTCTTTTACAGATAATATTTGTAATTCTATTAGGCTCGGTGGAACTTTAGTGATTGTTTTGATTTGTTTTGTGTTTTGAGCGGTTAAACAAGTAATCGCCGTAGTTGCAAAGACTTTCATTGTATTTAAGGTTTTGATGTCGGCTTGAATTCCTGCTCCTCCGCCAGAATCTGACCCGGCAATGCTTAATACCACTGGAACATTTTTTTTCATTCTAAAAGTAGTATATTAATGTAATTTTAGATATATGAAAACTTTTGAACCCTATGTTGAAGAAAGGCCAAACGATTTAGAAATCATACTAAACGTAGGAAACGCAGGTGAAACAATCAAAATTTTTCTCAATAAAGGATCCTCGTTTGGCTCAAATCATTTAACAACAAAATTAATAGCTGATGCCATAATTTCTATTGATGAGGAAAACAGGTCAACGGCATTAGATATAGGTTGTGGATCCGGCATCCTAACGATTCTTCTCTTCAAACTGAAATATCGGCAAATAAAATCAATTGATATTGATACTTATGTATTAAAAGAGGCGAAAAAGAATATAATATCGAATTTTGGCTATTTCCCTTCCAATATATCTTTAACGGATGAAAATGTGCATCAATTAAATTCTAAATTTAATTTAATCGCAATAAACATCTCTGGGAATTTCATATCTAATAATTTTAAAATGATTTCAAATTTGCTTGCACAAGGTGGATATCTCATTATCTCAGGATTTAACTGCAATAAAGAAAAAAAATTTATTAGACTGGCAAATCAAAATAACTTATTTTTGGATGGAAAATTTTTACAAAACCCTTGGATATCCTTAGTTTTTAAAAAGTTCTCAATTTGATAGTTACATAGCGCAAATATATAATACCTTTTACTTGGTATTTGGTAAGAAATGATGAAAAAAAATAGGTTGTTGTATGAAAGAGAATTTGAGCACGATGCCTGCGGGGTAGGTTTTGTTGCTGATATTAACGGTGAAAGAAGCAATAAGGTCCTCAAAAGAGCAATTGAAGCGGTTATTAATCTAACCCATAGAGGCGCTATCGGAGGAGATCAAAAAACTGGTGACGGCGCAGGAATATTGACACAGCTACCATTAGAGTTTTTTGACCAGATTCTCTCGCTCGATAATATTGTGCCCGGAAATCTGGGTGTTGGAATGTTCTTTTTACCGAAAAAGAGCGAAGTTGATTATGAAAAAAGTCTTAAAATAATTAGAGATTGTATCCTTGAAAGTGGCATATCACTTTTGGCCACTAGGCAGGTTCCAGTCGATTCCTCGGGCTTAGGCCAAAAAGCTTTGGAGACACTTCCCGACATACAACAGTTTTTTGTTTCCGATACAAGCTTTACTAATCAAGAGAAATTTGAAAGAAATCTTTTTAAAATAAGGAAGATTATTGATTCTAAAGCTAAAGAAAATAATATTAAGGATATTTATTGTTGCTCTTTTTCTTCAAAAACTATTTGTTATAAAGGTATGTTGATAGCACACCAGCTTGATCAATTTTATCTTGATCTAAAAAATCCAAATTTTAAAACAAGTTTGGCCGTATTCCACCAAAGATACAGCACAAATACTTTTCCCGATTGGAAATTGGCTCACCCTTATAGGTGCATCGGACACAACGGCGAGATTAATACTCTCATGGGTAATAAAAATTGGATGAAAGCAAGAGAGAATTCTTCTGTTTCTAAAATATGGGGTAAAGATATTAATTTTATTAAACCTTTTATCACGCCTGACGGGAGTGATTCATCTGATTTGGATAATGCATTGGAAATTCTAACTCTATCAGGTAGGAATATTTTACAATCCGTTTGCATGCTTATTCCCGAAGCATATGAAAAAGATCCTACTATGCCCAATGAACTAAAGTCCTTTTACGACTATAGCTCATGTATTGTTGAGCCCTGGGATGGTCCTGCAGCGATAATATTCACTGATGGAAGATACGTTGGTGCAGCACTTGATAGAAACGGACTAAGGCCAATTCGTTATCATGTCACGGATGATAATCTAATAATTTTAGGATCTGAGGTAGGTATAGTCGATATTCCCGTAAAAAATGTAATAAGATCCGGTCGTGTTGGCCCAGGAAAAATCTTAGCTGTAGATACGGAAAACAAAGTCCTTCTTTTTGATAAAGAGATTAAAAATAATCTTGCAAAAACTCTTGATTATAAAAAATGGTCATCCGAAAGATTTCATAAAGTATCAGAGATAATTTCTTCAAATGAGCCAGGGAAACAAGACATATCAGATTTTTCCGAGGAAGAAATATTGCTTTTTCAAAAAGCATTCGGCTATTCGTTAGAAGATCTGGAAAGACTCATAGAACCCATGAGCCGCAGCGGAAAAGAGCCAATCGGATCGATGGGAGACGATACTCCGATCTCGGCTTTATCTTCAAAACCAAAGTCAGTTTTTTCATATTTCAAGCAAAGATTTGCACAAGTTACAAATCCTCCGATTGATCCCTACAGAGAAGAGAGCGTTATGTCGCTGAGAGTTCTAATGGGAGATAAATCCAGTTTTCTTGATTCAATTAATCCCAAAGAAGAATTTTTATGTTTTGATTCACCTGTATTGACCGACAAAGAAATGAATTGGATTAAAAACCTCAAATCAAAGAAATTCAGTGTATCCCAAATTGATACTTTATTTCCTGTATCTAAAAAAAACGGACTTGAATCATCTCTAAATAATATTGTCAATAAAGCCATAGCAGAGGTTGACAAGGGTTTTAAGATTCTCCTCCTCTCTGATAGAAATATCTCAAAAACTAAAGCACCAATACCTATGTTGGCCGCTGTGAGTGCCATTCATCATGAATTGATTTCTCAAGGTAAAAGGATGAAAGTCTCTATTGTAGTTGAATCTGGTGAAGTTAGAGAAGACCACCATGTCTGTTGCCTGTTAGGTTATGGAGCATCATGTATTAATCCTTATCTCGCCTTTGCAAGTGTTACGGACTGGATGGCAGCATTTGAGGGTGACCCTGAGCACCATTTGTCAAATTATAAATTAGCACTTGAGCGAGGAGTGTTGAAAATTATGTCTAAAATGGGCATAAGTACGGTTGCTAGCTATACTGGCTCTCAGATTTTTGAAATAGTGGGTATTGATGACCAAACTACAAATAATTATTTCCCTGGCACGGTTAGTAGAATAGGAGGTGTCTCTATAGGAGATTTTGAAACTGATACACTAATATTTCATTCAAATGCATTCAAGAAAAAGATTGGGGAAAGACTCAAAGAGGAAGGAATATATAGATTTAGAAAAGATGGTGAATATCATTCATTAAATCCTCTTCTCTTTAAATCTCTTAGGAAACTATCAAAAACTGCATCGTACGATGATTATAAAAATTTTGTCTTATTACACGAGAATAGACACCCTTCTATGATTAGGGATCTACTTGAGTTTAAGTCTGTAGGCGAGATTCCTATCGACGATGTGGAGCCAATAGAAGAAATAGTAAAAAGATGGAGGACGGGAGCGATGTCTCACGGAGCCCTAAGTACCGAAGCTCACCAGGCAGTTGCAATCGCAGTTAATAGAATAGGTGGAAAAAGTAATAGTGGTGAGGGCGGAGAAAATTCAAACAGATTTACTAAAGATTCTGACGGAAACTGGAGAAATAGTGCTATCAAACAAGTTGCTTCGGGAAGATTTGGTGTAACTCCTGAATACCTTGCTGCTGCTGAAGTGATAGAAATCAAGATGGCGCAAGGAGCTAAACCCGGAGAAGGTGGTCAAATACCAGGATCAAAAGTAAGCGAAGAGATAGCTTCACAAAGATATTCGATACCTGGTGTGGGTTTAATCTCTCCACCCCCTCACCATGATATCTATAGTATCGAAGATTTAGCTCAATTAATCTATGATTTAAAACATGCAAATACAAGTGCAAAGGTGAGTGTTAAATTAGTTTCAGAAATTGGTGTTGGAACAGTAGCAGCTGGTGTTGCCAAGGGATATGCTGATAATATACAAATAAGTGGATGCGAGGGAGGGACCGGAGCTTCTCCATTGGGTTCGATTAAACACGCGGGTATACCTTGGGAGATGGGATTAGCAGAAGCCCAACAAGTACTAGTTATGAACGACTTGCGTGGAAGGGTTAGTTTGAGTGTAGATGGGGGATTTCAAAGAGGTTTTGATGTTGTGGTAGCGGCGATGCTAGGGGCAGACGAATATGGATTTGGCACATCTGTTCTTGTAGCGTTAGGTTGTGTTATGGCTAGGCAATGTCATTTAAATACCTGCCCTGTAGGGATAGCATCGCAAAAACCTGAACTAAGAGCTAAGTTCCCTGGTGTTCCAGAAGATGCTGTAAATTATTTATTAGCAATTGCTAACGATGTTAGGGAAATATTGTCAAAAATAGGAGTTAAATCAATCGACGATATAATTGGAAGAACAGATCTATTAAAAGTTAAATCAAATCTTGATTTTCAGAAAACAAAAAATATAAACCTAGATAGACTTTTAGCTGATCCAGATCCTTCGAACACAAAGCCTAGAAAAAAGATTTTAGATAGAAACGATAGAGTTGAGAACCCAATTGATTATGAAATAATGAATATCTGTAGATTAAGTATCGATGAACTAGAAAGAAAATCTATCAATTTGTCTATTAAAAATACGGATAGAACTGTAGGTGCTATATTGTCAGGAACAATAGCTAAAAAATATGGCAACAAGGGACTACCAGATGAAACTATAAGAATTAACTTTAGAGGTACGGCTGGACAAAGTTTCGGTGGCTATTTAATTAACGGGATATCTCTTTTCTTGGAAGGAGAAGCGAATGATTATGTAGGAAAATCAATGCATGGGGGGAAAATCATTGTTTATCCCGATAGAGAATCTAATTATTTAACTGAAGGTAATTCCATAATTGGAAATACAGTTTTATATGGAGCTACAGCAGGCCGTTTATACGCTGCCGGCTTTGCGGGAGAAAGGTTCTGTGTTAGAAACAGCGGGGTTGTTGCTGTAGTCGAGGGGGTTGGGGACCACGCCTGCGAATATATGACCGGCGGAGAAGTTTATATCTTCGGGCCGGTAGGTAAAAATTTGGGTGCGGGCATGTCAGGAGGACTGGCTTATATCTTAGTTGAGAATGAAAATATAAATCATCAGATTAATCACGATATGGTTTTAGTTGAAAAGGTGAATACAAAAGATATTGCAAAAATAAAATTTTCTCTGAATGAACATTATGTTCTCACCAAAAGTAAGAAGGCTAAATTAATCCTCGACGGTTTTGATGATTTTGTACCTAGGTTTATCAAAATAGTCCCTAAGGAGCTCTTTAAACTACTTGAATCAAAAGGTATTGACATAGACGATTTTGATTTTGTTAATCCAAAATTAAATTAATTTTCTTTCTTCTTAAAGTACTAAAAACTGGGAAGTCTAGTGAAGATTGAACCTTGTTCTCAATAATCTTTTGGATTCCTCTCATTGCGATCATTGCGCCGTTATCGGTGCAATACTTACTAGAGGGAAAGATAATTTCATATCTTGATAAATTTTCTTTCGCACTTTCTCTAAGTCTTGAATTGCACGCAACTCCCCCAGAAAAAAGGATACTCTTAACACTAAATTTCTTGGTTGCTTTAATGATATTGCGAATAAGAGATTTAACGATAGCTTCTTGGTAGGATGACGCAATATCATTCATATTTGCCTTCCAATTAGCATTCTTATCTAGGTAGTATTTTAAAGAAGTTTTTAAACCACTAAAACTAAAATCCAATGAATCTCCAAGTTCTGCAACTGGAAAATCATGAAAATCCTTATTGCCTAGTTTTGATATTCTATCAATTTGTATCCCACCAGGATAACCAAGTCCCAAAAGTTTAGCACCTTTATCAAAAGCTTCACCTGCTGCATCATCAAGAGTTGAAGACCTTAGATTGAAATTATTTTGATCCTTTAAGTAGTAAATATTTGTATGTCCCCCGGATACTACAAGGCAAATAGCTGGAAATTTAATCTCATTTTCTATAAAGCATGATGCGATATGTCCTTCTAAATGATTTATTGGAAATATATTGCTTTTATTTATTAGAGCCAATGTTTTTGCCGTTGAAACTCCAATCATAAGACAACTTAGAAGACCTGGACCATTTGTAACACAGATCATATCTATTTCCTGTATTTTTCTATTAGCAATTTTTAATGATTCATTTAACACGGGAACAATTTTTTCAAGATGATTTTTGGATGCTATTTCTGGAACGACACCTCCAAAATTTTTATGGATGTCAATTTGACTAAAGGTGACATTCGATAGGACATTTTTGTCGCTATCTAGAATAGCCACGCTAGTCTCATCACAAGATGTTTCGATGCCCATAAAATATTTCATAGAGACTTATTGTTCTTATGGTAATTATTTTCCAAATAATTCAAATGTTCAAATATATGGTAGAATCTACTTAACAAAAAATGGTAAAAAAGAATAGCCAATTCAATCAAGATCAAGAGTTTATTTCTAGAGAACCTTTTCCAAATTCAAAGAAAATCTATGTCCAAGGGGATATGCACAAATCGGTTAGGGTAGCAATGAGAGAAATCCAAATTTCCGAATCTGATAATTTCTATTCTTCAAATCCTAATCTTTCTACTGCTTACTACACTACGTATGATACAAGTGGCCCTTATACAGATTCTGAAGTTGAAATTGCTGTCACGAAAGGACTTCCCAAACTTAGAGAGGAATGGATTTTAACTAGGCAGGATGTAGAGGCTAGAAATGATTTTTCACCATTATTTGCAAATGAAACTAGAGCAAACAAAAAATTAATTCCTATAAAGTTTTTAAACAGAAAGCCTTTGGTGGCCAAGAAGGGCAGAAATGTAACTCAAATGCATTATGCTAAGCAAGGGATTGTAACCCCAGAAATGGAGTATGTGGCCATAAGAGAGAACCAGAGATTAGATGATAGTTATTCTACAAAAGAAAATCTTTCGTATAGTCATTCCGGCAGACAATTTAATTCTCAACTTCCCACAGATTTAATTACACCGGAGTTTGTCAGATCTGAACTTGCATCCGGAAGAGCGATAATACCATCAAACATAAACCATCCAGAAGCGGAACCAATGATAATTGGATCAAATTTTTTAGTTAAGATAAATGCTAATATTGGTAATTCTGCTGTGACTTCAAGTATTGAAGAAGAAGTAGAGAAGGCAGTTTGGTCTTGTAGGTGGGGAGCCGATACGATCATGGATCTCTCAACAGGTGACAATATTCATCAAACCAGAGAATGGATTATAAGAAACAGCCCCGTCCCTGTGGGAACTGTTCCAATTTATCAAGCTCTTGAAAGAGTTGACGGGAAAGCCGAAGATTTAAATTGGGAAATTTACAAAGATACATTGATAGAACAGGCGGAGCAAGGAGTTGATTATTTTACTATTCATGCTGGCGTACTATTAAGATTTATTCCTATGACTGTTAAGAGACGAACAGGGATTGTCTCCAGAGGTGGGTCTATTATGGCCAAATGGTGCCTATCTCATCATAAAGAAAGTTTTCTTTATACCAATTTTGAAGAAATATGTGAGATAATGAAGAAATACGATATATCTTTTTCGCTAGGCGATGGATTAAGACCAGGATCAATTTATGATGCGAATGATGAAGCTCAATTCGCCGAGCTAGAAGTTCTTGGGGAGCTTACTAGAATAGCATGGAACAATGATGTGCAAGTCATGATTGAGGGACCTGGGCATATTCCAATGCAAATGATTAAAGAAAATATCGACAAACAAGTAAAAATATGTAAAGGGGCACCGTTTTATACATTAGGCCCTTTAACTACTGATATTGCTCCAGGCTACGATCATATAACTTCTGCAATTGGTGCCGCGATGATTGGTTGGTACGGAACATCCCTGCTTTGTTATGTGACGCCGAAAGAGCACTTAGGATTACCCAACAAAGAGGATGTAAAAAACGGGGTAATAGCTTATAAAATTGCAGCCCATGCGGCTAATCTGGCCAAAGGGCATCCTACTGCTCAATTAAGAGATAATTTATTAAGCCGAGCACGCTTTGAATTCAAGTGGGAGGATCAATTTAATCTTTCACTGGATCCAGATACTGCAAGACTATATCATGACGAAACTCTTCCCTCTGACAATGCTAAGGTGGCCCATTTCTGTTCTATGTGTGGACCTAAATTTTGTTCAATGAGAATAACCCAAGATATAATGAGCGAGTTTGGAGAAAAAACAGATAGTCTTTTGCCAACCAATGAGGAATTGGAAAAAGAATTGGAAAAAAAATCAGAAGAATTTAAAGAAGCAGGCGGCAATATCTATATAAAAGTCCGTTAATAACTTTAGTTTTACGAATTATGCCAAAAAGAACGGACATTAAATCTATCCTAATAATAGGGTCTGGACCGATAGTAATCGGTCAAGGGTGTGAATTTGATTACTCTGGGACCCAAGCTTGCAAAGCCCTGAAAGAAGAGGGCTACAAAGTGATTCTCGTTAATAGTAACCCCGCAACGATAATGACTGATCCAGATTTTGCTGATAGAACATATATTGAGCCATTAAATACCGATACTCTTGAAAAAATTATAGAGAAAGAACTTCCTGATGCCATCCTTCCAACCATTGGGGGACAAACAGCTTTAAATTTAGCTGTGGATTTACACGTAAGAGGAGTTTTGAATAAATACGGAGTAGAGCTTATAGGAGCCAAGATTGATGCAATCGAAAAAGCAGAAACAAGAGAAAAGTTTAAAAAAGCAATGAAATCTATAGGCTTAAGAGTTCCCAACAGTATTGTTGTAAATAATCTTGAGGATGGACTTAAACTAATTAAGAAAGTTGGGTTTCCCGCGATACTTAGACCATCTTTTACATTGGGTGGAACGGGGGGAGGCATAGCTCGCTCTATGGAAGAATTAAAATTGCTACTTAAAGATGGCTTGGATTCTAGTCCTATATCTGAAGTTCAAATCGATGAATCGATAATTGGATGGAAGGAATTTGAATTGGAAGTTGTTAGAGATTCCAAAGATAATGTAATTATAATTTGTTCTATTGAAAATTTTGATCCAATGGGAATTCACACTGGTGATAGTATCACTGTTGCACCAGCTCAAACATTAACCGATAAGCAATATCAACTATTAAGAAATTATTCAATCGACATTATTAGAGAAATAGGTGTTGAGACTGGTGGATCAAATATACAATTTGCAGTAAATCCAGACAATGGAGACATAGTTGTAATTGAGATGAATCCAAGAGTATCAAGAAGTTCTGCTCTAGCATCAAAGGCAACAGGCTATCCAATCGCCAAAATTGCAGCCAAATTAGCAGTTGGATATACGTTGGACGAATTGCCTAACGATATAACCCTAGATACTCCTGCTTCTTTTGAGCCTACTCTAGATTATGTGGTGGTAAAAATACCAAGATTTACCTTTGAAAAATTTCCTCAAACTAAACCAGAATTGGGAACTCAAATGAAATCGGTAGGTGAGATTATGTCTATTGGAAGCACTTTTAAGGAAGCACTCGGAAAAGCTATGAGATCTTTAGAAACCGAGAATCTTGCTTTTGATTTAATTGAAGATGACAAAAACAAAATACTTGATGTATTAGGATCCAATAATCCAAACAAACTTTGGTATATAGCAAATGCTTTTAGGACAGGTATTAATGTTGATCAGATATATGAGATTACAAAGATAGATAAGTGGTTTTTAAATAACATAAGAGAAATGATTGAATTAGAATTTGAAATTAGAAAAAAATGCGACTCTGCCCTTGATAAAGAAATAATCTATCGTGCCAAACAAAATGGGTTCTCAGATGCAATTATCTCATATTTAGTTGGAAAAAACGAAGAAGAAATTAGAGATTTTAGATTATCTCACGATATAGTTCCATCTTATAAGATGGTTGATACATGTGCAGCCGAATTTGAAGCGCTCACACCTTATCTATATTCAACTTATCAATCTGAAGATGAATCTAACCCAACCAATGAGAAGAAAATCGCGATATTGGGAAGTGGGCCCAATAGAATTGGACAAGGAATTGAATTTGACTATTGTTGTGTACATGCATCTTTTTCACTAAAAGAGGAAGGGTATCAAACCATAATGATTAATTGCAATCCTGAAACTGTGAGTACAGATTATGATACTTCTGATAAATTATATTTTGAGCCACTAACAGCCGAAGATACAATATCTATAATCAACAAAGAAAAACCCGATGGGGTTATCGTTCATTTTGGAGGCCAAACCCCATTAAAACTTGCACTAGATCTTGAAAAAGCTGGAGCAAATATTATTGGTACTTCTGCTGACAGTATTGATCTTGCTGAAGATAGAGAAAGATTTAAAAATTTAATGGAAGAATTAGGAATACTTCAGCCAAGATCTATGATTGCTAAATCTCTAGACGAGGCCTTCCAATTATCTTCCGAGATAGGGTATCCCATTATTGTCAGACCTTCATACGTTCTAGGAGGAAGGGCAATGGAAATCGTTTATTCAGAACAAGATTTGAGGAAATACCTTGGTGAGGCGGTTAGAGTTTCTCATAGAAGACCTATTTTATTAGATCAGTTCTTAAATGACGCTAAAGAAATTGATGTCGATGCAATTTCCGATGGTCAAGATGTTGTAATTTGCGGAATTCTGGAACATATAGAAGAAGCTGGTGTTCATTCGGGGGATAGCACCATGGTTCTGCCACCTTATTCTTTAAATCAGAGTTTAATCGATCAAATTATTGAGAAGTCTAAATTGATAGCAATAAAATTAAAAGTTAAAGGACTTTTGAATATTCAATATGCGATAAAAGATAACAAAATATTTATAATTGAAGTTAATCCTAGAGCTAGTAGAACGGTACCTTTTATAAGCAAAGCCACCGGTGTTCCTATTGCAAAAATTGCAGCGAAAGTTATGGTGGGTAAAAAGTTAAAAGAATTAGGTTTTACTGAAGAAGTTTCCATTAATCACTATGCGGTTAAAGAATCCGTCTTCCCTTTCATTAAATTTCCCGATGTTGATACTTTATTGGGACCAGAAATGAAATCTACTGGCGAAGTAATGGGAATTGACAATGAGCTTTCTGCAGCTTTTGCAAAGGCACAAATTGCGGCAGGTAACGATCTTCCAACCAAGGGAACTGCTTTTGTAAGTGTTAAGAATGATGATAAACCAAAAATAATAGAGCTTTCTAAAAAACTAATTGCATTGGATTTCAATATTGTATCAACTAAAGGAACTCATGAATTTTTAAATAAATATTCTATAAATTCTAAAGTAATTAACAAAGTAAAAGAAGGACATCCAAACATTGTTGATTTAATTAAAGAAGACAAAATTGATATTCTCATGAATACAACATTCACAAAAAAGGAGATATTGGAGTCGTTTTCAATAAGAAGAACGGCACTCACGAGACGCGTTCCTTACTTCACAACGATAGCGGGAGCTCTTGCGGCGGTTGATGCGATTGGATATCTAAAAAAGGACACGATTAAAGTCAAAGCACTTCAGGACTATTTTTAAAAGGTATAATTTAGTGATGCAGAAGTTACCAATTTCACCGAAAGGTTTTGAATCTATGCAATTAGAACTTAAGCGGCTTAAAAACGAAGAAAGACCCAGGATAATCAAAATGATTGAGTTTGCAAGATCTCTTGGGGATTTATCTGAAAATGCTGAATATCAAACGGCAAAAGAACAACAGACTTTTAATGACAAAAGAATATCCGAACTCGAGACTAGGCTAGCAAGTTGTGTAATAATTGATCCCTCCAAGATTAAAGATAAATCAAAACTAATTTTTGGCCTCACATTTGAAATAGAAGATTTAGATTCAGGAGATAAGAAAACTTTTCAGCTCCTAGGACCTGAAGAATCTAATCCTGACCGGGGTTCTATATCTGTCCAATCTCCTATGGGAATGGCTGTTCTAGGTAAACAAGAGGGGGATGAGTTTATTGTTAGAACTCCAGCGGGACCTAAAGAGTGTGTCTTGAATAAAATCTTTTAATTTACAATAGAATCATGGGTCTGCTCGGAATTAGTCATAAGTCACCTACATTATTTGGCCCTGTCGCATTTTACGTTCTTATAGATCAACTTTCTAAATTTTTAGTATCTCTCGATTGGGCCCCTACTAAAGTAAATGAATATTTAAATATTGTTTATGTAAAAAATACTGGTCTAATTCTTGGTCTCTTCTCTTCTGTAGATTCTTCAATTATGTTTTTTATCTATTTGGCTCTATTTGCTCTGGCAATGTTCATCATAACTAAGTTCGTACTCCTCGATTCGGCTATGAGGAATGATAAAATAGGTTTTTATATTCTGGTTTTCTTTTATTCTGGCGCAATTGGGAATACTGTTGATAGAATTTTTAGGGGTCATGTGATTGATTTTATCGATATCCATTATGAAAATTTACATTGGCCTGCGTTTAATTTTGCGGACACTATGATTTCTCTGGGTATCATTATGTATATATTGAAAATTTATAAGGAAAGAAACATTGTTTACAGGAATAGTTGAAGAAGTTGGGAGAATTTCAAGTATAAAGAAACTCAAGAGCGGGGAGTATGTCCTATCGATTAAATGTAAAAAAATAAGTCCTTCAACTCTTTCAATAGGTGATTCGGTTGCGGTCAATGGAGCATGTCTTACTGTTACAAAGAAAAATAAATCATCTTTTCAAACTCTAGCTTCGAGAGAAACATTACTAAAAACAAACTTAAAACAAGAGAAAACAAAATCTTTTGTTAATCTTGAAAGAGCAATGAAAATTAATTCTAGGTTCGGAGGACATATCGTAAGCGGCCACATAGATTCAACAGGAACTACAAGAAAAATAGAAAAATCAGGGAAATCTTTACGTTATTGGTTTTATGTCAAAAAAAAATTTAGAAAATACATTATCGAAAAAGGATCAATCTCTATTGATGGTATAAGCTTGACAATAAATGATATCAAGGGAGATCTCTTCTCAGTAAATATCATTCCCTACACATCATCTAGAACTAACTCTACAAATTGGAAGAAAAACGATTTAGTCAATATCGAATTTGATGTCGTAGCGAAATATGTCGAGAGCATAATGACCAAATGAATTATAAGAGCATATACTTGATAGGCTTTATGGGTTCTGGAAAAACTACCGTTGGCAAGTCTCTTACAAAGTATATTGATTATAAACTTGTCGATACAGACGAATTGATAGTTCAAGATTTAAATATGCAAATAACAGAAATCTTTGCTTCGAAAGGAGAAGAGTATTTTAGAGATTTAGAATCAGAGAAATTAAAACAGCTGTTGCTAGAAAGTAATTTAATTGTCTCCACAGGCGGAGGAATTATTCTAAGAGATGTTAACAGAGATATACTAAAGAATTCTTTTTCTATTTATTTAAAAACATCATATGACAAGATTTTTGACAGAATAAAGAATGACAAAACTAGACCTCTGCTTAATACGGAAGATTCTTATTCATCGGGCTTGAAGCTATTTGAGTCTAGAAGAATTATATATGAATCATTTGAATTTCAAATTAATACGGATGATTTTCCACCCGATGATATAGCAAAAAAAATATTAGCGATTTACAGTAATGTCAAAAATTGAAAATCTATCAAATCAAATAAAAACTATTATTTTATCTTCCGGTTTTGATATCGTCGGTATATCTAAAGCACATAAGCTTAAAGATTACAAACACTTAAAACAATGGGTAGATAATAAATATCAAGCCGATATGAAATATATGGAAAATATTTCTAAGAGATCGGATGTTAGAGAGATTGATAATTCTTTTAAGTCTGTAATTAGTTGTGCTATCAACTATAATTCAATAAATAACGAACTTTCCTCATATAGGGCTTACAGAAAGAAAAAGGGATGGATATCCAGATATGCAATTGGTGATGATTATCATAAAATAATAGAAAAAAAGTTAAAAATAGCTTCATTGAAGATAAAAGGCGTTTTTCACTCTGAGCCAAAAATCAAATATTATGTTGATACAGGACCTGTACTTGAAAGAGCATATGCAGGAATCTCAGGTACCGGATGGATTGGAAAAAATTCATGTTTAATTAATAAAGAAATCGGATCATGGATATTTTTATCCGAGATATTAATGGATCAAGTTCTTAAATACGATGAAGATGTAAAAGATATGTGCGGGACTTGTACTAGACGTATTGATGCTTGTCCGACCGATGCAATAATTTTCGATAAAGTTGTTGATTCAAATAAATGTATTTCTTATCTGAATATAGAAAATAAAAAATATATCAAAAATGATATAGCGAAAAAGTTTTTGAATAATATTTACGGCTGTGATATATGCCAAGAGGTATGTCCATGGAATAAAAGAGCAAAATTAACAGACTTAAAAGTCTTTAATCCGAAACAGGAATTTACAATACCTGATCTAATTGAACTATTACGCAATGTCGAAAATAATTGGAACAAGCTAAAAATAAAAAGCCCGGTTAAAAGGGTCAAGAAAGATGGATTAATAAGAAATATATTAATCGTGATGGGTAATATCGGGGACATTGAATATATCCCCATTTTAGAAGAATATATAATTAATAAAAATCTAATTTCTGCTAAAACCGCAGAAGATTCAATTCAAAGAATTAAGGATTCACTCGATTCTTGACACAATCTTCTAATCTGTTTAGCTTATCATGGAGGAGGTTTTTTTATGAGCAATGAAAGAGATGGAGCTGTAAGATTAAAGGGAAATCCGATTACATTAATTGGGCCTGAATTAAAAGTAGGAGATAAAGCACCTGACTTTACCTGCGATCAAGGTTTGATGCCAAGCGTTTCTTTGTCTGATATGGGTGATGCGATAAAGGTTTTTAGTGTGGTACTTTCTGTTGATACTCCTGTTTGTTCTTCTCAAATAAGAAAGTTTAACGAAGCAGTAGCCAGTATTAATGGTAATCTAGAGATTTATACTATCAGTGCCGATTTACCTTTCGCACAAAAAAGATTCTGTGGCTCGGAAGGTATAGAACGAATAAAGAATATTTCTGATTACAAAAATAATACATTTGGATCTACTTACGGCGTTCTTATGAAAGACCATCAATTATTAGCAAGAGCAGTTTTTGTTATAGACGGAAATAATACTGTCAAACATGTTGAGTATGTTAATGAAATCTCAACTGAACCTAATTATGATTCAGCTTTAGAAGCCATAAAAAGCTTAGTCTGATGAGTGAAAAGGTAACTAAAGAAAAAGTTCTAGAAGTGTTATCTCAAGTATATGATCCAGAGATACCTATCGATATAGTTAATTTAGGTTTGGTATACGATGTTCAAATCAATGACAATACCGTTGACCTTAAAATGACTATGACATCACCTGGCTGTCCTTCCGCACGGGAAATAATATTAGAATCCCAAACTTTAGTCAGTGAAATCGAAGGAGTCAAAGAAGCCAATGTTGAAATAGTATGGGATCCCCCATGGTCTCCAGAAAAGATGAGTGAGGAAGCTAGAACAAGTATGGGAATTGATTAATGCCAAACGATGATTTGATGATTGGCAAAAAGTCCCCAAACTTTGATTTTGTCTTTGAGGATGGAAAAAGAATTTCTCTAAAAGATTTCCTTGGACAAAGAGTATTGCTTTATTTTTATCCCAGAGATAATACACCAGGCTGCACAATTCAAGCGTGTTCTTTAAGAGATTCACAAAAAGATTTTCAAAAACTTAAAATTAAAGTAATTGGTATTAGTAAAGATTCTGAGAAATCCCATAAAAATTTTTCATCTCAATATAGTTTGAATTTCACTCTAATCCCCGATACTGAAAAAAAAATAATTTCCAAATACGGAGTTATGAATGATAAAGGTTCGGCAAGAAGAGTATCATTTCTAATTGATGAAAAAGGAAAAATAATTAATATATGGAAAAAAGTTAATACCAAGGAACACGCGAAAGAAGTACTAGATTTTATTAATTCATAAAATGATTCTATTCGTTACAGCAAATGACACAAATATGGGTAAAACTTTCGTTACTGCCCTTCTAATTGATTGTTTGATTCAGAAATATGATAAAATTGCTGTCGTAAAACCTATCGAGTCTGGACTACGTTCTATAAATAAGTCAGATTTAATGTTCATTAGAAACATAAACAAAAAAAATTTAAATAAAATTGATTTTTTTAATTTTTATAGTTTCGAAGAACCCCTAGCACCATTAACAGCAGCAATTTTAACAAAAACAAATATAAAAAAAAACAAAATAATCGACAATATTTATAAACTAAGTAATTTCTACGATATTGTTGTTGTTGAAGGCGTAGGTGGACTTAGGGTCCCTATAGGAAAAAATTTTGAAGTAATAGATTTGATCAAAGAACTTAAAGCCAAAACTATATTGGTTGTATCACCATCTCTTGGAACTATAAATCATACTTTGCTTTCTGTTGAAGCTTTACGAAGAAGAAAAATAAGATTGGAAGGAATCGTTATTAATAATTATCCAAAGAAGCCAAATATTTCAGAATTGTACAATCCTATTATTTTCAAGGAGAACAAAATAAAAATATTAGGTGTTGTACCAACATTGACTATCTCAGATTCAAACAAATTAAGGTATTCATCAAAAAAGTTCTTTGCACCTTCTTTAAATGGAGAATTCGAATCTAAAAAATTTCTCTTAAGTTGTAGATACCAATTTGATAAGATTTCCGCTAAATTCGGCTGATTGACACCAAAATTCACTATGATATTATTTTACGAGTCCACAGATACTCTGCTATAAATAAAGGATATTAGGTTGTCAAAGAAACTCACTGTGCTAACTATTGCTGCGTTCTTAATTACAATTCTTATTTTCTATTTCGCCTTTATAAAAGATCACGAACCTCATCAGCCCATTGCTTTTAGCCATAAAATCCATGCAGGAGTTAATAATATACCTTGTACTTATTGTCATTCTTATGTCTCGAAATCTTCCCAGGCTGGCATACCTTCCGTTATGGAGTGTATGGGTTGTCATAAATATGTGAAAGCGGAATATGATCCAAAAGATTCACAGAGAATATATAAATTTAAAGGTAAATTAATTAATCCAACGGATTATCTCTATGATGGTCGCAAGCGAATTAATTTTGAGAATGAAATAAAAAAATTAACAGGATATTGGGAAAGAAAAGAACCCATTCCATGGGTCAATTACCACTATATTCCTGAACACGTAAAATTTCCTCATAAGCCTCATATTAGATATGGACTGGAATGTAAGACGTGCCATGGTGAAGTTGAGAATGTAGATATACCAAAGCCAGTTGTAAATATTAAGATGGGTTGGTGTATAAGTTGTCACGAGCAAACACTAGATAAGAATTTTAAGGAACTGGAAGAGATTCATAAAAGTATTTCTAATTTGAGTGATTTGGATAAAAGGATAATGAGTCATACCGGGAGAATTCCAATCAATAAGCTCTATAAAGACAATAATAAAAAACTAGGCCAACAATGGGAATCAAATGAAAATTCAGAAAAACTAATTAATATCGATAAGGAGATAGCTTGGTTGAAAGACTGTTCTACATGTCATAATTGAACCAAGATTACGTGATTGGAATATGAGTTCTAAAGAAAAAAGCAAAAAAGGTTCTTTGAGTAGGAGAAATTTCTTAAAGGCCTTATCCGCGATAGGTGGCGCTGCCATTATATCTTCGGGATGTTCTCCTGAACCTCTGGATAAATTGGTGTCATATGCAATTCCACCAGATGATGTTATTCCAGGGCTCCCAAATTTTTATTCAACCTCACTACCATATTCCCCTGTTGGATCGTCAATTGTAGTTAAAGTTAGAGAAGGTAGGGCTATCAAAGTTGAAGGAAATCCTCTTGAGCCTATTTCTAAAGGTGCAACATCTGCAGAGACGCAAGCATCACTTCAAGGACTTTATGATCCAGATAGAATAAAGCAACCATTGTTCAGAAACAACAGGAATAAGCTCACACCTATTACTTGGACCTCCGCTCTGGATATACTTACGAAGAAATTAAATGAGAAAAAGGCAAATACATATTTCATAACTGACAATACTACTGGAACTCTAGATAAACTTATCAGTTCTTTTTCCAAAAAAATAAATGCTAAAAGGATTAAATATGAGACTCTATCTTATGAACATATAACTTACGCTAATCAGATTTCTTTTGGAAAAAAATTAATTCCCACTTACAAAATTGATGAAACACAATATTTACTAAGTTTTAGCGCTGATTTTCTTGAAACTTGGCTATCGCCACTCGAATATTCAAGAAGATTTACAAAAATGCACTCTCTAAAAGGAAAGAACAAAGGTAAGTTTGTCCAAGTAGAACCTAAATTAACTCTTACTGGTTCTAAAGCAGATGAATGGGTTCCAATAGCCCCAAACACTAGTCTTTATTTAGTGCTTGCTATTATCAACTATATTAAAAAAAACAATTTAAACAAAAATAAAGTTCCTCCAACCTTTAAGAATCTATCTGAATTTGATTTAGTAACTACTAGTAAACTAACAGGAATCTCTAAAGAATCGATAAAAAAGATTGCAATTGATTTTGCGAAATCTAAATCAGCTCTTGCTATAGGGGGTGGAATTTCCGATGCTGGGCGAGATGGATATGTAACTATAGTCGCAATTAATTTACTCAATTATATAACTGGCAATCTTGATAAAGTTGATTTTGATAACTATATGATGCTCTCTAATGCCTCAACGTATGCGGATATGGTTGAATTTAAAAATAGAGCTGATTCTGGTCAAGTTGATATTCTTATAGTTCACAATGCAAATCCATTATATGCGCTACCAGATTCTTTAAATATCGAAAAAACTTTTGAAAAAATTCCTTACAAAATCAGTTTTTCTTCTTGTCTTGATGAAACGACAAAGCTCTGTGACTTAGTCTTACCTGATTCTCATCCATTAGAGCAGTGGGGTGATTATGAAGGGAAGAAGGGAAACTATTATCTAATACAGCCTGTAATGAAACCCCTTTACGGCAATTTATCTATTGGTGATTCAATAGTTTCTGTTTTTAATAACGTCGAGCCAGTTGTCAAATCAATACAACAAAATTCATACTATGAATATTTAAAAGATTCATGGAAAAATCTTTCTTCTCAATCTTCTTTTGAAGATTTCTGGAGGAGGGTTCGTAAAGATGGTGGACTATTTAGTGAAGCCCCAAATCAAACGGACGTTAAACATAATGCCTCTAATCAGTTTATTATTAAAACTCCTTCGGGCTATCAAAATAAATTAAATTTGTACGTGACTCCATCTTACAAATTTTACGATGGAAGAAGCGCAAACAAATCTTGGTTGCAAGAATTACCCGATCTCTTAACTACTGCGGTTTGGGATTCATGGATAGAAATTAATTCAAAATTAGCCGAAAAACTCGATATAAAAGAAGGAGATTATGTTGATGTCGAATCCAATTTCGGCAAAATTACAACACAGGCCTATTTGTCTAAGGCAATGAGACCTGACACCGTATCTATTTCTCTTGGGCAAGGTCACAAAGAAATGGGCAGATACGCAAAAAATCGAGGAGTGAACCCATCAAATCTGTTAAATGGCCAAAACATAGGTAAAGCTGGTAATTTGAATTGGGCGTCGACCACGGTAACCATCCAAAAAACTGGCAAATGGGAAAAATTGGTTAAAGTTCAACATTCCTATTCACAGGAAAACAGAGATATAGCACAATCTGTTGCCCTCTCAAAATTATTGATGGATGATCATCACGAAGAAGAACATCATGATGAATATGATATGTATAGGGAATATGATTATTTTACTCATAAATGGGGAATGAATATCGATTTAGATAAATGTACGGGCTGTGGCGCATGTGTAACTGCCTGCTATGCCGAAAACAATATACCGGTTGTTGGGAAAGAGCAAGTTGCAAATGGACGTCATATGGCTTGGTTAAAAATAGAAAGATTTCAAGAAGAAAAAGATAATGATTATCTGAATTCTACTAGAATCGACACAAGAATTATTCCTCAATTATGTCAACACTGTGAGAATGCCCCTTGTGAACCAGTCTGTCCTGTGTTTGCCACGTACCACAATCCAGAAGGTCTTAATGTAATGGTTTATAGTAGATGTGTTGGAACCAGATATTGTTCGAATAACTGCTCTTACAAAGTCAGGAGATTTAACTGGTTCAAATATGAGTGGCCAGAACCATTAAACTTGCAACTCAATCCCGATGTTTCTGTAAGATCAAAAGGAATCATGGAGAAATGCAGTTTTTGTATTCAACGAATTACCTATGCAAAAGATATCGCAAAAGATGAAAAAAGAAAACTTAGAGATGGTGAAGTCGTAACAGCGTGTCAGCAGGCATGTCCTTGTAGTGCAATTGAGTTTGGAGATTTAAATGATTCAAAAAGCCAAGTTACAAAATTAAGTAAAAATAAAAGATCTTATAAATTATTAAAAGAACTTAATACAAGGCCATCGATATCTTATCTCAAAAAGATTGAATGGGATGGAGCATGATGAGTGAAGTAGCCAAACCACAGCGATATTCGACTGTGAATGAAACGGTGATGAATATGCTTAACAAGCCTTCTTTCGGTTGGTGGTCTATATTCGTCGTAGATCTTCTTTTCTTGGGATTCGGTATTTTTTGTTTTATGTATCAAATATATACTGGTCTTGGTGTTGCTGGATATAGCCACCCTGTCCTCTGGGGTGTCTACATCACTAATTTTGTTTTTTGGGTTGGTATTGCTCACTCAGGGACGTTGATTTCAGCGATACTATATTTGTTTAGAGCCAGATTTAGAATGTCTATCTATAGAATTGCAGAGGCAATGACAGTTTTTGCAGTTTTTACTGCGGGATTATTTCCCATTATCCACCTAGGGAGACCGTGGAATTTTTACTGGCTTCTTCCTTACCCAAATCAAAGAGGGTTATGGGTTAATTTTGATTCTCCCCTTGTGTGGGATGTGTTTGCCGTAGGTACCTATCTAACAATAAGCTCGATCTTTTTCTTCATCGGAATGATTCCTGATATAGCGGCAATTAGAGATTCAGTTGTTGGAAAAACCAAAAAAGCTTTTTATTCGGTCCTTTCGCTAGGCTGGAAAGGTAGCAATTGGGAATGGAGTCATTATACAAGAACTTATTTTTATTTTGCAGCATTTGCCACTCCTTTAGTTATTTCAGTTCATAGCGTAGTATCATGGGACTTTGCGATGGCAAATACTCCTGGGTGGCATACTACAATTTTCGCCCCTTATTTTGTTGCAGGAGCAATCTTCTCGGGTCTCGCAATGGTTATAACTTTAGTAATACCTATTAGAAAGATTTTTAAATTAGAAGACTATATTACAATCGATAATTTTGATTGCATGGCTAAGATGATAATTTTAACTTCTAGTATTGTTTTTTATGCTTACCTAACCGAATTTTTTATTGCTTGGTATAGCGACAATAAATATGAATATGATCAATTTTTATACCGAGCCACTGGTGATTATGCACTATTCTATTGGACCATGATGTTCTGTAACGGAATCGTGCCTCTTGTTCTCTGGTTTAAAAAAATAAGACAAAACTTAAAAGCACTATTTATTGTCTCTCTTTTAATCAATGTCGGGATGTGGTTTGAAAGATTTAATATCATTGTTATATCTTTATCGAACGAATTTGAACCTGGTTCATGGGGTCTATATAAACCAACATGGGTTGAATTAGGAATAACCGTTGGGAGTTTCGCTTGGTTTTTTATGTTTTTTCTAATTTTTGTCCGAACACTTCCTGCGCTTTCTATTGCTGAAATTAAAGAAACTCTACCTGTTCCAAAGAAAAATGGAGACTCACACTATGAGTAACGATAATCAAAATATCCTGGGGATTTATTCGTATTTTGATCTTTTTATTAATTCGATAAAAGAATTAAGAAAAAAGGGTTTTGAAAATATAAGAGCCTTCTCTCCTTTTCCGAATCATGAAATAGAAAATGTCCTAGATACAGGGAGAGAACCAAGTAAAATTAAGTATTTCACCCTCTTTGGGGCAATACTCGGAGCACTTGTTGGCGCCTCTTTTACGGTTCTTACATCTATAGATTGGCCAATTGTTACAAGTGCAAAACCTATAGTATCAATTCCTCCGTACATGATAATAATTTTTGAGTGTACCGTTCTAATAGGGGGACTATCTACATTTCTTGGCTTAATTATAAATTCCCGACTGAGAAAGAATGTTCCCCCCGAATTGTACGATGAAAGATTTAGTAACGATAAATTTGGTATCTTGGTAAATTGTCCTTCTTCTGACATTGAACAAGTTGAAAATATTTTAAAAAATTACGGATCTGAGGAAATCAAAATAGACGGTGCTTCCGTTATTGCAGAAGAACTCGTAGAACCAAAAGAGGAAAAACTGGATGAAGGATCTACCGAAGAAGAAACAACTCCAGACCAGGAAGAGAAAAATGAAGATTAAATCTTATTTGATATTTTGCGTTGTCACCATGTTAAGTTTTATTTTTTATTTTTTTGTGCTGAGTATTCCATCCTCCGCGTTACCTTGGTCTACTGACATGTGGGAACATCCAAGCATCAAACCTTACGAAGAAGCCAGAGGGTATCCTGAAAATTCTATTTTTAACAATAAAAATTCGACGGAGCTTTCGAGAGAAGAATATGAAGCAATTCAGATTGGACCCAGTAATGGTCAAGAATCTATATCAAAAGGAAAAGTGCTTTATGAAACGTATTGCTACGCATGTCATGGAACAAAGGGTATGGGAGATGGCCCTGTTATTAAGAATAATTTGAGACCAAAGTCATATTTTTATCCTGTTAACTTAACCCAACCTCAAACACAGAGCAGAACAGATGGATATATTTATGCTTATATACGATATGGAGGAAAAGTGATGATGCCCGCGTATGGAAGAATAACTGAGAAAGAAGCGTGGGACATAGTTTACTATGTTCGATACCTTCAAGGAAAGATGAATTAGGGAAAGATAATGAGTGTAGATATTGATAAGACATTAGACAAGAAGATAGTTTTCCCTAGCGTTTTAAAATATTTGTTAATGATAGGAGTTCTACTTGGACTAATAACGTTTTTCTATTTATTGAATTCTGGTCATGAAGATATTGCATGGTCTGCTTTTCATCTAAATTTTGTATTTTGGGCCGGCGTAAGCCATGGTGGGGTACTCTTTGCATGCGCTATGCGTATTACCAAGTCGAGTTGGGGTAGATCCATAATGAGAATAAGTGAATCTTTTGCGTCTTTCATTCCCTTTGTTCTTATTTTTCTATTTATATTATTTTTAGGAAGGGAATATACAATGCCATATACTGTTCTGGGATATAAACAAAAATGGCTAAATACTTCTTTTGTTCTTTTCAGAAGTGTGTTTTTTATAGGAATCCTTCATATACTTATTTACTATTATATTTATTATTCGCTTAGACAAGATTCCATTGGTACTAATAGATTTAGAGGTTTCTTCTCGTTTTTGTCCTCAGATTCTGAAGCAAATAAAGACCCCAGCAATTATGATTCGAATCTCGTTAGACTTTCTGTTGCAATTGCCATTATGTATGCGTTGTCAATGAGTTTTCTTTCCTGGGATTTTATTATGTCCCTACATCCACATTTTTATAGCACTCTTTTTGGAGTTTACTACTTCATGGCTTCATTATTGGCTGCTCTTGGATTGTTAATAATCCTTTCTTCTATTCTCACGAACTATTTTAAATTAGGAGACGTTATAACCGAATATCAATTTTATGATTCCGCAAAGTTGATGTTTGGTCTCTCTATTTTTTGGATTTATCTATTTTTTTCTCAATTTCTTCCTATTTGGTATGCAAATATGCCTGAAGAAACTGGCTTCATAGGCGCCAGAGTCTTTGAAGATCCTTATAAATCTTTGGCCTGGGCAACGATTACTTGTGTTTTTGTCATTCCTTTTGTAACACTAATTCCTAGGACAACAAAAATTGTTAAGCCCGCATTAGTTACAATTGCTTCTATTTCTTTCTTGGGGTTATTTCTTGAAAAAATAGTATTGATATATCCTTCAATAGTCCATGACAATTTTCATTTTGGTATTGAGAGTATATTAATTTCATTGGGATTCTTATCTTTGTTTCTGCTTTGTATTATTAGATTTCTCGGGTATTTTCCTATATTTGCTTCGAAAGATCCGTATTTGATTAAAAAATTGACCAAAGGAGATGAACATTAATGGATTTTAAGAGTGATAAACTGGGGACAGCCGGGGCTGTTGGTTTGGCTATAGGTGTTTGTGGATTTATTTCACTATTAGTTATTATATCAATGCTTGGCCCTTTTATTCCTAGAATTATTAGGATTGTCTTTGGTATAGTAAACTAATTTTCAATGAAGGATAAAATTACTTATAAAGATTCTGGAGTTAGCATTTATGAAGGAAATAGATTCGTAAAAAGTATCCAACCCTACATAAAGAAGACCCTAAATAAAAATGTAATTGGTAGTACCACATCTTTTGCCGCCTTATTTGCAATAAATACAAATAAATACAAAAAACCTTTGCTAGTCGCATGTACCGATGGCGTTGGAACTAAAATACAAATTGGTATCAAAACAAATAAAATAAAAGGCCTAGGAATTGACTTGGTTGCTATGTGTGTGAATGATTTGCTATGTACCGGCGCAACACCACTTTTTTTTCTTGATTATCTTGCTACTTCAAAATTGCGAACTAAATATCACTCTGAAATAATTAAAGGAATCTCAGAGGGTTGTATTGAATCAAAATGCACTTTGGTTGGGGGTGAGACGGCTGAAACACCTGGTGTTTACACCGGAACCGACTTTGACTTGGCAGGCTTTGCAGTAGGTATTGTTGATAGACAGAAATTGATAAATACTACGAGGATTAAAAGTGGAGATTTATTGATTGGCCTTCCTTCTAATGGAATCCATTCAAATGGATATTCCCTTGTACGAAAACTTTTTTTTACCAAAAACAACCATTATTCAAGAGATAAAAAATTTATTAATTCGGTAATGAAACCAACAAGAATATATTTCAATGTTTTAAACAAGATTAAGAGCAAATTTGCGATTAAGGGAATAGCCCATATAACGGGGGGAGGTTTGGTAGGAAATATCCCTAGAATTATTCCTCAAGGTTTAGGTTGCGAACTCATTAAAGATTCTTGGCCTACTCCTAAGCTATTTGATTTAATTCAGGAATCATCACGACTTAGCTCACGCGAAATGTTTGATATCTTCAATATGGGAATAGGCCTTGTTCTTTGTATTGATAAAAATAAACTACCTATCCTAGAAAAAACTTTCAGCTTAATTAAAGAAAAATATTATCTGATAGGCACAATAAGTAAGAAATCAGGATTGAAAATTATCTAAAATTCCATGTCCCAGGCATGTATGCAAATAAAACTTTAATATTTAATTTTTTTAGATATTTCCAAGATTTAGGAAATGGCGGGTAGGGAGCCGCTGTAATTATTGCCGACTTTGCTCCTTCATCCAAACGTTTGAATCCAGAAGACTTTAATATTGAAACACTAATCAATTTCCCTGTCTTATCTACTGACATCACGACAAGCACCTTGCCACTTTCAGCTTTATTATATGATTCTCTTGGATATGACCAAACCATTTGAATTTTTCTTTTTATTTTTAAAAAATATGAAATGTATTTAAATTCTTTCGTATTAAGTTCCACCGTCGCTTCGGTCTGTGAATTGGGAACGGATAATTGAGGTTTAAATATACTATTCTTTTGTTGCGGAGAATCTACTTTAGCTTCTTTGATATTGTCCTCTTTTTTTAATTCTTCATCAAACTTTTTCAAATCACCTAACTCTTTATCTTTTTGTGCTTTCTTTTCTTCAGTTTTTTTAGAGAATTTTCTCTCATACTGCTTAGGAGATGGTTTTTCGTAATTTTTGTATTTATCGTCTGGTGCCTTTTCTTTTTTAGCTTTATGGGTGTGTTTCGCTAATCTTTTAGCATCATTTTCTTTTTCGATATATGGAGATTCTATTTCTATTATTTCAATGTATTTTAGTGGTTTTTCATACAAGAGAGTTACATCACTAAAAATAATCGCCAAGATAAAAATTAATAGATGTATCAGAACTGATAAAGGTAAAAAAACATCCTTTTTTAATTTTTTTAATAAATCTCTCATGCACTAAAATTTTAATTTATATTTTAGAATGTATCATTATATTATGTATAAAAAAACGGTATTTTTTTCATTTATATCTATTTTTTTATTCATTCCTTTTTTCTGTTCCTTTTCTGGGGCACATTCTATCCTAATTGATGAAAATGATATAGTTGTTTCTTTTACAAAATCTCCTAGAGAAAGGTAGAATTATAACAAGGAGGAAGATAAAATTAATCATTACAAAAAAATGGTCAACACGAGATATAAAGATGATAATTTTGCGACAGACATCCGAGAGAACAAAGGCGATAAGAGGATAAATCGACCAGGATCACCGAGGGATCGATACTAGTATTTAAAAATTATAATGAAATTGAAAGATATTTGTTTACTGACTTTTCTTATTTTATTTTTATCGAGCTGCTCTTGGGTTTCAGAGACTTGGAAAAAAAGACCTGATTGGATAATGCCTGACAAAGGATTGAATCAACAACTAACAGAATATAAAGTGAGTAAAGAATTGCTAACCGGTTTTAATATTTCTTTATCGATTAGCGAAACCAAGAAACTTATAAGCGACAATGGCTTTGATTATAAAAAGCGTAGACTGGACAAAAAATCTCAAATTCAAACATTTAACTTTGAAGGTACTTTGTTTGATACCAAAAACCTGTTTACTTATAAGGCCATTAATTCTAGTGTTGATTTTTTTGACGATACAATCCTATCTTCAAGGGTTCGTATTGATGCATCTAACGAGAATAATTTAGAGGAAATTGTTAACGCGGTTTATCAAATTCTAGTCGATTTTTATTCATCTCCCCTATCAGAAAATTCAATTTATTCTTTTCAGATTTATAAATGGGCTCAAAATGATGTAGAAGTATTTTTGTCTATAGATAAAGAACATAAAAGTATTCTGATATCAGAAGTTAATTCAATTGTTGAAGAATCAAGAAGCTTTCAAGAATTTAAAGAAGAATTTATTGACGACTTTCAAACTTACGAAGAAGAAATTAGATATGGTAAAAATCGGGACAAGTAGATTCTAAGAAATATTGAAAAAGAAACAAAATGACCCTTTTACTACTGTGCGTGGATTGTTAGATAATTGTAATACCTTCTTCAATGATCCTCCCCAAATCTAGCATGATTTTATTGAGGGAATAGTCTTTGGGTGTATAAATAGCTCTTACACCAAAATTTCTAAGAGATTCGTGATCCTCCTCTGGCACGATACCTCCAAGAATTAAAGGTGTGGCACCAAAACCCCTTTCTCTCATCATTGTAATAATTCTAGGTACAATAGATAAATGTGATCCGGATAATATGCTCAGACCAACTAAATCGACGTTCTCTTGCTCTATGGTGCTCATAATTTCTTCAGGAGTTAGCCTAATTCCGTGGTAAATTACTTCCATCCCTACATCTCGTGCCCTAACGGCGATTTGTTCTGCACCATTAGAATGCCCATCTAACCCAGGTTTCCCAACTAATATCTTTGCTGGCCTACCGAGTTTCTTGCTTATTGTCTGCATTTTTTTTCTGACCTCATCAATATTATTATCTTTTAAATTAGTTGAGATTGAGGTTCCGGTTGGAGGTCTGTATTCACCAAATATTCCTCTTAAAGTGTCTGCCCATTCCCCCGTAGTAACTCCATTTAATGCACATTCAATTGATATTGGCATTATGTTTTCATAATTGATTACAGCATTTTTCAGTCTTTCTAAACTCTCTTTTATTAATTTTTGATTCCTACTCTTTTTGTACTTCTTAAGTGAATTTATTTTTGATTTTGCGATCTTCTCATCGACTTTTTGGATAGACTTATCTACAGAGAAAGGTGACTCTTCAGTTTCTTGATAACAATTGACCCCAACAATTTTTCTTTCGCTAGTTTCTATTTGATGTGATCTATGAGATAACGACGTGACCAAGGATTCTTTCATGTAACCGTTCTCAATAGCAACGGTTGCACCACCCATTTTGTCGATCTTGTTTATTTCTTTATACGCTGCTTTTTTCAATTCGTTCACTTTCTCTTCTATAACTGGAGATTTATCAAATATATCTGGATATTCAAGAAGATCTGTTTCATAAGCCAATATTTGTTGAAATCTTAATGACCATTGTTGATCCCAAGGTTTCGGTAGACCTAATGCTTCATTCCATCCTGGAAGCTGAATCGCTCTTGCGCGAGCACTTTTACTTAAAGTTACAGCAAGCATTTCTATTATTATTCGTGCAACATTATTTTCTGGCTGTTGTGCGGTTAGACCCAACGAATTGACTTGGACGCCATATCGAAATCTTCTGAATTTTGCATCTTTAACATTATATCTATTAAGACATATCTCATCCCACATTTCGGTAAATGCTCTCATTTTGGAAAGCTCTTCAACGAATCTTATTCCAGCATTGACAAAGAATGATATTCTTCCAACAATTTTTGGAAAACTTTTTTCAGGTATTTGTTTTGAATCTCTTACCGCATCAAGAATACAGATAGCATTTGAAAGAGCAAAGGCGATTTCTTGAACAGGTGTTGCACCTGCTTCCTGCAGGTGGTAACTACATATGTTAGTGGGGTTCCATTTGGGAACATTTTTATAACAATAGACTATCATGTCCGATATCAGCTTTATCGACTCTTTTGGAGGGAAAATATATGTACCTCTTGAAAGGTATTCCTTAAGGATGTCATTTTGGGTAGTTCCTTGAAGCTTATTTAGATCAACATCATATTGTTTTGCCGCGGCACAATATAACGCAAGTAACCAAGCCGCGGTGGCATTTATTGTCATTGAGGTATTCATTTTGTCTAAAGGTATATCATTGAATAGAGCCTTCATGTCTCTTATATTTGATATGGAAACACCAACTTTTCCAACTTCCCCCTCGGATAAAATATGATCGGAGTCATATCCAGTTTGAGTCGGGAGATCAAAGGCTACACTAAGACCCGTTTGTCCTTTAGATAGGTTAGTTTTAAATAATTTGTTAGATTCTTCTGCGGTACTATGACCCGCATAAGTTCTCATGATCCATGGCTTATCCTTAGATAAAGTCATTTTTAAATTATACTCTATTCAGCCGAATTTAGGATGTCATAGCCAGTTATCGATTTACTTTTCTCTGCCATTGAGTCCAAATATTTTTTGTCAACTAATCCTGCAAGACATGCTTTAGATACTCTCATTAGAGCTATTTTTGCAGTGGCCTCATCTATCATCTCGCCAGTTTTTGGATTAAACATGGATCCGCCACCCATTTCATGGTAAAAATCTAGTTGATGGATTGCTTCCTTAATTTGTTGTTCATTAGGTGTGAAAGCGTTATTCGCAACGACTGCTTGTTGTGGATGAATAACCCATGTGCCATCCATTCCGATAGCGGCGGAACCCTCGCATTTTTTCTTTAATCCATCTTCAACTTCTTTAATTCTTTCAGGACTATCATTTTTTCTCCATAAAGCTAGATAGACATTGTCAATTGCGTGAATTCCAGCTGCTTTTGCTGCGGTTATAACAGCTTTTTTCTCGTAATGAAAGACCTCATTCTGTCTATCTAGACAATATTTTGGATCAACACCTAATTCTGCAGTATAATCAGCAATTCCAAAAATAAGCCCTGCCATTCTAGGGGAGGCCATTGCCATTTCATATGCATATTCCAATGCTCTAGGTCTTTCGATTAAAGCTTCGATTGCAAGTTTTGTTTTCCAACCATATTTAGATTCGAGTTCATCAAGGGTGTCAGATACCAACTTAACGTCTTCGGGCCCATTACACTTTGGGATGATTATCCCATGAAATTTGTCTACAGCTTCTTTTAAAACAGCATCCATGTCGCCCCTGAAAAATTCAGATTTTAAATTATTGGGTCTTACCGTAATAACTTTTTTCCCGAAATCTAATTTATTTAAAGCTTCAATCATTGTGGCCCTACTTTTATCACCTTTAAATTCATATGGGCAAGCATCTTCTAGGTCAGCCATTACATGATCAACCGGTGTTTTTTCTGCATTGGCAGCATTTGTGTGGAGTTTCATGTTGTGCCCTGGATAAGTTAGTTCGGTTCTTGGCACCACAATTCTTGTTCCTTCATCTAAAATAAACAATTCATTTCCTCCTAAAATAACAAAAATTCTATTTATTTAGAATTGATTTTGCTATGATTTCATGTTGGATTTCACTTGTTCCTTCGAAGATGCTTATTACTCTTCCATCTCTCCAATATCTTTCCACAGGAAATTCCTTGGAGTATCCATATCCTCCGAGTATCTGCATAGCTTCTCTAGTGATGAACTCTACCGCTTTGGCTGCTTTAACTTTGGCCATTCCTGCTTCTAAATCGCACCTTTTTCCAGAATCTTTCATGGAGGCAGCGTAGTAAACTAGCTGCCTGGAAGCCTCAAGTTCTACGGCCATCTCAGACAGTTTCATTCTGATAGCTTGATGTTCACAAATAGGCTTCCCGAATTGTTCACGTTCTTTTGAATATTGTAAAGAAAAGTCAAAAGCAGCTTGAGCAACCCCCACAGCTCGTGCTGCAGTCTGAAGTCTAGCGACTTCATAACTTGCCATTAATTGATAGAAGCCCTTATTCTCTGCTCCACTTAGTAAATTTTCTTCTGGTACAAAGGTATCTTCAAATGCTAGATTGTATGATCTCATTCCATGATAGCCAACCGTTGGTATCGGCTCACCTTTAATATTAGGATGATCTATTTTTTCTCCGGACTCTTTATCAACAAAAAAAATACTTAAGCCCTTATGTCTTTTGCTGGCATCGGGATCAGTTCGCGCAAGAACGATTAAGCAATTGGCACGATTAGCAAAAGTACACCATGCTTTTGCTCCATTTAATAGGTATCCACCATCAGTTTTAGTTGCTTTAAGTCTCATGCTAGCTGAGTCAGAGCCTGCATCTGGTTCTGTGAAAGCGGCAGCGGGTAATATCTGACCGATAGCGAGACCGGGTAAATATTTTTTCTTTTGCTCTTCAGTTCCGTGAGCCTCAAGCAACGTGCCCATAATGATTCCCCTTGTCATTACACTCCCAACACTGAGCCATCCCTTACTGAGCTCTTCGGCAACTATTGCCATAGTTATATTGTCGAGACCCAATCCACCATATTCTTCCTTGAACAACACGCCAAAATATCCTTGCTCGGCCATTTTTTGGATGATTTCCATTGGAATCTCAGCTTTTTTGGCATCCAATTCTGATGCGATGGGTACTATTTCTTCCTCAGTAAATCTCCGAACCGCTCTTCTAAATTCTTCATGTTCTTCGGTAACTAAAGGCATGGACATCCTCCATCTACGGTATTATTAAGTATTGAAGTGCAACTTACCGTCATTTATTATACAACGCAATTACTGAATTAAAAGAGAAAAGGCTTCCAAATAAATTAAAAAAAATATATATTTAATATAAAATCATATTTAAAATATTGGAGATCAAAATGGATTTTACTCATATCGATATTAAGCTTGAGCAAGGTAATGTAAAAATTAAACTTAAACCAGATCTTGCTCCTAACCATTCTCAAAGAATTGTGGAACTTGCTAATGAAGGTTTTTATAATGGGGTGGTCTTCCATAGAGTTATTCCTGATTTTATGGCGCAAACCGGTGACCCCACGGGTACAGGAACTGGATCTTCGGAGAAACCAAACTTAAAGCAGGAATTCAGTTCTGAAAAACATGTTCGAGGAACAGTTTCAATGGCAAGATCTAGCGATCCAGATAGTGGAAATTCTCAATTCTTTATTTGCTACAAAGATTGTACGTCGCTAGATGGTAATTATACTGTTTGGGGTGAAGTTGTAGAAGGGATGGAACTTGTAGACAACTTAAAAAAGGGTAGAGATTCAAGTGGCATGGTTGAAAATCCTGATAAAATGATTGAAGTTACAGCTATTAATGAATAAGTGGATAAATAAAATGAATATCGACGAAATTCCTTTCTTACGAGACAACAAATGGACCATCACTCCAATATTATATTTTTTACTTTTGGTATCAGTCTCTGCTTTGTTTCTATCTATAAATTCATCTGACGAATATATTGATTCTAGACAAAATGAAATAGATGGAATTGCTTTAAACGCACAATTTAGGGGTGACACTAATGCTTTAGGTGGATATTCACCACAATCACATGAATATGCGATAATTTCTAAGATTCTCAGTTCTAATAATTTTAGATTAAAATCAAAAAAATCATCTTTTCAAAATCTTTCGGTCGTCTCATCTGTTTATGCGCTTGACCACGGTAATAAAGTTATAGGTATTGGTTATGTTGCGTCAAATGATGGTGACTGTAGGAAATTAAGAGCTATCTCGATTAGCCAACTCGGAGAACATTATATGACACGCAATGATGATTCATTAAGTGAAAAAATCTCATGGAAATCGGAAGAAAATAAATTTACTTTTTTTAATCGATTCTTTTCCCATGGAATAGAATTAGATAGTATTTGCATATATTTAATTTCAAATAGATGAGATAGAGGAACAAAATTTTACAATATAGAGATTTTGAATCAATTCAAAATATATATAAAAATCAAGAAGATGTAATTTTATTTCCAAAAGCTCTTGATATTACTAACTGCTTTTCACGATATCTATTAATCAATAAATATTTATCCACAAAAAAACCTAAATATTTATTTTGGTCCTTAGAATTTGATAGCAATTCAATTATGGACCCATTTGTCGTAGAAACGATTAATTGGTGGAAGATTAATATGATTGATTCAAAAAATATTGAAGAAAAAAATATGGCCTCCATATTGTTAAAAAACATTGGTATAGCTTTGTCGAACTCTAGAGATACAAGTACCGATTTTCACTATGACTCGGGTTTTGTTCATAGTTATAAAGACAAATTAAGTCCAGTGATAACATTTGAAGTACATCCTCCAAGAAGATGCTTTAGATTGATAGAAAATTTTGAGAAAATAATATCTACAATTAAAAAATTAAAATTGACAAACAAGGATATTGAACCCGCTCTGACAAAAAAATACCATGTAGAAAATATTAATTTGAACTTCTCCAATACAACACTGATAGCTGCACAGATTATATCCCAGATTCACAACAAGATTCCAAAAAATCATAGAGAGACATCTGATTTATTACTAACTCCTTTCTTGGCAGAAAAAATATATTCTGATGCAAATACTTTTGGATTTAATCTCAACTATATTGTTGATACTTATAGAAGTGTTGATTATTGGGATTCCGACAAAAAGAGATAAAAATATTCTTTAAATTCATGCATTCCCAAATATATAGAAATATTAATTATAAAAAGTACTAGTTTAGGCATAGTTTTCAATGAATTAAAATAAGACATGATGAAAAGATATTGACAGCCCCATAACCAAATAGTTAAAATGATAAAGGCACCAAGTTGTACTTGACTATGATATGCAATATTGAGATCGGTTAATGTTGAAATTGCAATTAAGAGTATGGATCCAAAGATAACAGGAGACAAAGTATAGCTAAATGGTTTAAATATACTTTTAAATGCACATTGTCTTACTGAACCACCACACAATCTCGATATAATGGCAAGAATGAAGCACGATATTATGATTTCACAGAAATAAAAAACAAAGCTAAAATTATCTAAAGCATATTTCGAATCAAAACAATAGTAACTTATATCATCTAAAGCGGTTGCTACGATAGCTATCAATAATGCTCTAGCACCGGGAATGTAGTATCTGTTCAAAGAAGCAGATAAATAAAGTTTTGTAGAAAAAAACAGAGTAGAAAGAAGATTTATTAACATAATGAATTTAGAATAATTAGTTCTCCTAGATAATAACATTGTAGCAGAACTGCTTGAGTAAAATAAACAGTATCCATGAAGATTTATTTGACTTTTTGATTAAATAGATTAATTTAATGTTTTAGGTTGAGTTAGGGACAGTGTTGATTGTCCCACGAAGAAAGCTAAGAGATTAGCACTAAAACTCAATCTTTTTTTTTGTCTTTTTTAATCTTTTGAATGTAAACCACATTCGGTATTATTTTCGTTCTCCCACCACCATCTACCTGCTCTAGGGCTTTCACCAGCCTTGATACCCCTTGTACATGGAGCACAGCCAATCGATGGGTAATTTAAATCATGTAATTTGTTATAAGGAACGTTATTTTTTTTGATATAATCAAATACTTGTTCGAAGCTCCAGTCTATTAATGGATTATATTTTAAGATTGTCTTTCTTCTGATATCTATTTCGATTTTTTTAAAATTAGACCTGTTCTCATTCTGATTTTTTCTGAGTCCAGTTATCCATGCATCAAGATTGGATAGCTTTTTTTCAAGGGGTATAACTTTTCTTACATTACAGCAAAGTTGTCTATTCTCAACTGATTTGTAAAAGAGATTCATTCCTTTTTCTTGAACCATGGTTTCTACATCAACATTATTTGGAAAGAGAATTTCAATTTTGATATTGTATTTATTTCTTATCTCGTCAATTAGATTGTAGGTTTCTTGATTCAACCTTCCGGTGTCTATGGTAAAAATTGGTATTGATAGACCAAGATTCTGAATCATGTGAATTATAACAACATCTTCGGCTCCAAAACTAGAAGCAAGTTCTACTTTATTGCCATGCAATTGAAAGATAAAATCTAAAAGCTCTTCAGGGTTCTTATTAGAATTTTTATCTACTATTTTATTGTATTCTTGTTCAAAATCTACCATTGTTCATGCCTTTAAAAAATACTCTGCTATTATATAAGATATTACAACACAACTTAAAGGAGCGAAAATCCAAAATTTTAAAATATTAGAAACACTAGTTTTTTTTAATGTTCTTGAGAAACCTGTACTTGCACAGGAAAATCCTATAATTCCTGCTGTCACTATTTCTGCTACAGATATGGGGATGCCGTACAATGAAGCAACCGCAAGAAATAAGCCACCCGTCAGATGAACAGAAATAGCCCTAATAAGGCAAATATCGGTTATTCTTTTAGCAACAGTTTCAAGTATCCTTCCTCCCAAAAATAATGCACCCAGAGCCATAAAGAGGCCGGCGATTAATGCCCCATCTGAGGCTGAGACTAGATCTCTAGCAACAATTGGTGCGGCTGCGTTTGCTGCATTGTTAGCCCCAGCAAAGAAAGCAAGAAAACAACCTGAAGATATAAGTAGATATTGAAGAATACGATTAATTTTTTGTTCTTCTGAATGAGAAGCTAAAAAGTTTATAATTTTAATGTACCAATATTTGCCAATCAAATAGTTGACAAGCCATAGACCAAGTGGAGTTGCTACCCACCATATAGTGATTTCTATTACTTTGCTTGAATTCAAACTATTCAAAGCTAATCCGATTCCAATTATTGTGCAAACCACAATATGGGTGGTAGCAATCGGTATTCTTAAGATATTGGCAATTGCGATTGATAAGATTGGAAGAAGAAGGATTAAAAAAGTAAATTTTATATCTACTATCCCTAGATTTGTGTTTACTATTTCTTTGCCCACCGTTTGAATAACCTTTTCTCCAGCAAAAGCGGCTCCTAAAAAAACAAAAATAAAAATCAATGAAACTGACTTAATCTTGGATAAAGTATTCGATCCATATGCAGTTGCCATGGAAGCACCAGCATTATTTGCCCCAACATTAAACGATAATATTAGAGCTAAAACAGATATAAATAGAATTTCCATAGGATTTTGATAATATATATTTCTTTTTAATTACAAAATATACATTTTTTACTTAGTTTAATAAACATGTTTATTCAAGAATGATTGTCGAGGATGCTTGAAAATAGGGAAAATTTCGTGTTTTCTTATAACTGCGATGATTAATTCAGTACGAATTTGCGATATTAATTAGACAATTGAATTTTCAATATGAGTGATTTACAACATGTCAGAAGTTAAAAAAGTTAAAAATGAATACATAAAAGAATCAAGCGATGGATTGAGAGGAACTATTCACCAAGAAATTCAGGATAAGTCTTCTACGAAATTTACTGCTGATAACGTACAACTTTTGAAATTTCACGGTATTTATCAACAAGACGATAGGGATAAAAGACAAGAGTTAAAAAAAGAAGGTCTGGATAGAGAATATATTTTTATGATTAGAACTAAGAATCCAGGGGGTGGAAACATAACACCAGATCAGTGGAATGCGTTGAACCAAATTAGTAATCAATGGAGTGATGGATCGCTCAGAATTACTACTAGAGAATGCTTTCAGCTCCATGGTATTGGAAAAACAAACTTATGGAATACACTTAATTCCTTAAATAAGAACCTCATTTCTAGTTACGGTGCCTGTGGTGATATAGTTAGAAATACCGTTGCATCACCAATTTCGGATGTAAGAGAAGATTACAGTTATAATGCGCAGGCATTAGCAAGAGAAATAGATAAAGCAACTTTGGCTCAATCAAGAGGGTACTACGAAATATGGGTCGATGGTCAAAAAGTTACCACCAAGATTAATAGAGACAAGATAGAGAAAGATGATTTGTATAAAGAAGATTATTTGCCAAGAAAATTCAAAATCGGAGTGGGTCATCAACTTGATAATTCAATTGATATTTATACACATGATATAGGTATTATGCCAATAATTGATGGAGAACTAATAGGTTTGAATATTTTGGTTGGGGGTGGTCTAGGAAGTCATCATAGACAAAGCCAAACATTTCCAAGACTGGCAGATGAATTAGGGATGTGTGAAGAAAAAGACATAATCAAAGTTGTAAGGAAGATAATTGAAATACAACGTGATCATGGTTGTAGAACAAATAGAAAGAGAGCGAGAATGAAATATCTACTGGACGAGTGGGGCGTAGAAAAATTTAGAGATGAACTTGAGTCACGATTAGGTTTTAGTCTAAAAGATTATTATAAGATTGTTCCTTCAACGATAGATGATTACTACGGATGGAATAAACAAAAACAAGATGGGAAATTTTATTGCGGAATTTTCGTTGAAAATGGGAGAATTAAAGATAAAAATTCAGTCATGCTTAAGTCTGGCTTGACCGAAATAATTTCTAAGTTTAAAGTTGAATCTCGACTAACAGCCACGCAGGATTTTATCATGGTCAATATAGATGAATCTGATGTCCCTAAGATTTCTGACATGTTAAAACAATTTAATATAGATACCAATGAAAAGTATTCTACTCTAAGAAAAGCATCGATGGCATGCCCCGCATTCCCAACTTGTGGTTTAGCAATTGCTGAAGCAGAAAGATTTTTACCCTTCTTAATTGACGATTTAGAGGAAAGAGGCTATGGAAATGAGAAAATCAAAATAAGAATGAGCGGTTGTCCTAATTCATGTTCTAGACCACCTGTATCTGAGATAGGGATTATCGGTGCATCTGTCAGAAAATATAATATCTACCTAGGTGGAGATTTTTATGGAAGAAGACTCAACAGACTTTTTCTTGAATTGGTTGACGATACGGAATTAGCTAATAAGATTTCAAGATTAATTGATTACTGGAAAGCTAATAAAAAAAACGAGAATGAAGACTTTGGTGATTTTTGTAACAATTATGATTTTGCAAAATTAAAACAGATAGCACAATAATATGAGCAAATCAAAATATCTTAAAGAACTTGAAAATGAATCAATTTTCATTTTAAGAGAAGTGGTAGCTGAATTTAATAATCCGGTGATGCTTTATTCAGTAGGAAAGGATTCAAGCGTGATGTTACACCTTGCTCAAAAAGCTTTCTACCCAGGTAAAATTCCGTTTTCATTGCTACATGTGGACACCGGTTATAAATTTAGAGAAATGTATGAGTTTAGAGATACATTTACAAAAAAAATAGGTGCTAAATTAATAGTTCACAGAAACGAAGAAGCGATAGCGCAGGGTGCCCATCCTTCAAGATTAGGAGTAGCTAGATGCTGTGGAGCCCTTAAGACGCAAGCCCTTTTAGATGCGCTCAAAAAATATAAATTTGATGCCGCGATTGGTGGTGCAAGAAGAGACGAAGAAAAATCTAGAGCAAAAGAAAGAGTTTTTTCTTTTAGAGACTCTTTTGGTCAATGGGATCCGAAATCACAAAGACCCGAACTATGGAGCATTTATAATTCATGTATTCATGAGAACGAATCTGTAAGAATATTTCCATTGTCTAGCTGGACAGAAGTAGATATATGGAATTATATAAAAGAAGAAAAAATTAAAATTGTCTCATTATATTTCTCTAAAAAAAGAAAAGTTGTTCAAAAAGAAAAAACTTTAATTCCTGCTGAAAATTTAGACTCTAATGAAAAAGTAGAAGAAATCCAAAGTAGATTTAGATCTCTAGGGTGTATGCCTTGTACTGGAGCAGTGAAATCTAATGCAAATAGTATAGATATGATAGTAAAAGAAGCTATTTCTGCAACAAGAAGCGAGAGAGAGAACAGAATAATTGATCATGGCTCAAATACCATGGAAGATAAGAAAAAAGAGGGCTATTTTTGATGCCCGATTCGATAGATATCTTGAGATTTGCAACCGCGGGGAGCGTAGATGATGGAAAATCTACTCTTATTGGGAGATTGCTCGTTGATTCAAAGGGTGTGTTTGATGACCAATTGGAAGCTATAGAAGGCACTTCTTCTTCGGGCGAAAATAAAGGTATCGATTTTGCCCTATTAACTGATGGTTTACGTGCTGAGCGCGAGCAGAAAATAACTATTGATGTAGCATATAGATATTTCTCAACTCCGAACAGAAAATTTATAATTGCTGACACTCCAGGACATGTTCAATATACTCGCAATATGTTTACAGGGGCAAGTAATTCTGATTTGGCAATAATATTGATTGATTCTAGAAAGGGTGTTCTTCAACAATCTAAAAGACATCTATATATAAGTTGGCTTTTGGGAATTAAGTATATAATAGTCGCGATTAACAAAATGGATCTTGTAGATTACGATCAAAAAACTTTTGATTTTATATCAAGGGATTTTATGAGTATAACAAGTAATTTGTTTATAGAAAAAATTGATTTTGTCCCAATTTCAGCTTTAAAAGGCGATATGGTTGTTCATAGAGGAAACAAAATGCCTTGGTATGATGGCCCAACATTAATTGAAATTTTGGAATCAGCCAAATTAAATATAATTGACTATGAAGGTTCGATTAGATTCCCAGTTCAACTAGTTAATAGAGTGGATAACAACAAAAGAAAAGATTTTCGTGGCTATATGGGGCGATCTTTGTCAGGTAAAATCTCAGTTGGAAATGAAATAAAAATTTTACCAACTAATAAAACTTCAAAGGTAAGAGAGTTAATTCTTTCATCAAAAAAAGTCAAAGAAATAAATTTTTATGATTCGGGAACGATACTACTTGAAGATGAAATCGATATTTCAAGAGGAGATATGTTTTCTTCAATAGGCAACGAACCACAGATTTCAAATTCTGTTACAGCCAATATTTGTTGGATGGACGAGAAACAACTTGGCATCAAAAAAAAATATTTGTTTAAACATTGCAATAAAATATCAAAAGCGATTATCAAAAAGATAATATATAAGGTTGATATGGAAACCTTAAATCAAATCCCTGCTGACAATACCTTAGATATGAACGACATTGGTCAAGTCGATATAGTATTACAAAATAAAATTGTTTTTGATTCTTATTCGGAGAATAAGAATACAGGATCATTTATCTTGATAAATACAGACTCCAATAATACGGTTGCGGCAGGGACTATTCTTTAGCGCCTGACATAAATTTATGAATAAATATAAAATTATAAGTTTCTATAAATTTATTGATATTGATTCTCCTCAATCCCTTCAAGATAGATTTTATATATTTTGCAAAAAGTCGAAAATTTTAGGAACTTTAATAATTGCCAATGAAGGAATTAATGGAATGTTGGCGGGACAAGAAAGCAAAATAGATGAAATAAGTGAAAAACTTTTTGAACTGAGATTAGAGCGAGATGATATAAAGATTTCATTTTCTGAAATCAAGCCATTTAATAGATTGAGGATAAAGCTTAAAAAAGAAATTATAAGTTTGGGTAGCCCTGAGAAATCTAATCCTAATAAATTAGTAGGGAAACATGTTGAACCAAAAGATTGGAATAAACTTTTAGATAAAAAAGATGTAATTCTTGTTGATACTAGGAATTGTTTTGAAACATCCATAGGAACTTTCGATGGAGCACTCGTTCCAAATATCAATACTTTCAAAGAATTTCCTGGATTTCTGAAAACGTTGGAAGGTCAAAAAGAAAAAAAAATAGCAATGTTTTGTACTGGTGGAATAAGATGTGAAAAAGTAACTTCTTACATGCTGGAGGTAGGATTTAAAAAAGTTTTTCATCTAAAAGGGGGAATAGTAAAATACTTAGAAACAGTTCCTGAAAGTGAATCCAAATGGGAGGGAGAATGTTTTGTTTTTGATAATAGGGTTACGGTTGAACAAGGAATGAAGGCAGGAACTTATGTTACATGTAATGCATGTGGAGAACCTTTGAATAATAAGGATATGGATTCTCCGAAGTTCAATAAAGGTATATCTTGTCCACAGTGTTACGATAAATTAACAAAAAAACAAATTGTTAAAGTCACTGAAAGACAAAAACAGGTTGAACTCGCAAAAAAAAGAGGAGGGATCCACGTTGGGGAATAGATTAATATTTTGTTTGTTCTTCTGTTTGACTTTGTCATGTGATAATCAATCGGAAGTTTTCATTGCGGATGCTGTATTCGTAGATTCTATGAATAAACAAATTGGTAGGGTGGAAATAATAGAACAAGGAAGAGGTTCAAATTTTAGAATCGAATTAAGTTCTCTTAATCATGGATATTATGCAATGCATATTCATGAGAAAGGAGTTTGTGAACCCCCAAACTTTACGACGTCTGGAAATCATCATGGTCTGAGATCCGATGGAACATTCGCAGGAGATTTTAAACCAATTAATATCAAGAAAGAGGTTAATAGGTATACTAACAAGATTAAAGATTTCAATAAGATTATTTTTTTGCCTGATATTTTTTTAAATCCCAGCTCAGAATCGTCTATTATGGATGAAGATGGTTCATCAATTATTGTTCATGCAAATATGCACGGAGGGGCTAGGATTGCTTGCGCGGTAATTAAAATTAGGAATTAAGAATATTTATTTAGTTCTCCAGACTTATTTAATATATTTAATTCATCAAAACCACCAATAAATTTATTATTTATTATTATTATCGGAACTGTTTTCCAATTATACTTATTTGAAATCTCCAATCTGAGTTCCCTATCTGACGTCAGATCAATTTCTTTAAATTCAAGCCCTTTTACTTTTAGTAAATTTTTTGCGGCTATGCAGAAAGGACACGATTCAGTTGTGTAGAGCTCAATTTCCACTATCGGAATCCTTCCTATAAAACAAAGCAATAGTAAAATAAAAAATTAATATAGCAAAAAAATCTTGAATTAAAAATACTTCGATTTCTTTAAATCTTAGCATTCCTAATTTTGCAATTGAGATAAAACAATAAATTAGAAATACGAAAAAACTTAAGAAAATGCCTTTAACGATTCTACCAAATTTAATCCTATCATAGAAAATGATATACAGAGAACCTAGCATAACCGAACATAAATAAAAAATTATTATTGAATAGAATGCATTCTGTGGAAAGAAATAATTTATTTTAGAAAAATAATATAAAATGTCTATAGAGTCGAATGGGTAGAATGCATTTGTATAAAATAAATAAGTCAATAATCCCGCAACAGCAACAGCTAGAAGAAAATTTAAAAAACTTAATAATAAACCTATTACTTTTTTGAACACTTAGGTTTAGATTAATTGAAAAAAAAAGAAAAAAAAAGAGTTAAAGAAATATAATAAATTACGTAAGCTACAACCAACAACCGATATTGACCAGCGGGTGCTCCATTCGTAACAATCCATTGGTTGCTAAAATTAATCAAATCCTAGCAACCAAACATGAACTTATTAATTTATAAAACCACGACTTAGAATTTTCTTAGTCGGCGAGCCCATTCTTTCTTTTTGTTGGACCCTGTTCTGGACGACCATAGTCAAGGCCGACTATTGCTGCCCAGTTTTGTGATCCAGCAACGTGTCCTGCATAGCCTCTTGCGTTCTGAGGATTGTGTGCACTTTGACCTGTATCTATACTCACGCGCCTAGCCCAATTTCTCATTGGGGAATTTTGTTTATCTGGCATATTACACCTCCATCTAGGTTAATTGTATCAAATGGCAATTCCAAATTCAATAAACATTATTTAATCTTCTAATTCTTCAATTATTAGGCTAGTTAAGGGAGTAGCAATACATAGCAAGGCCATATTATTATCGATATCTTCTTTAGTTAAGCTATTTGGGTCGGGAGGGTGAATATATTTTATTTCCCCTTTTATAATCTTTGCCATACACGTGGTACACATACCTTGCATGCAACTATAAGGAAGCTTCAATCCTTGATTATTTGAAGACGTTAGTATTGATTCACCTTCTATTATGTCTACGGTTTTATTTAATTTTACAAACTTAATTTGATGAACTTTTGACATCGTTAACTCTCAATTGATTTCTATTACAGCACTTATTGGCTAAAATATATAATAATTGAAATGGTAACTTATAGAAACAAAGAACTTTTTGTCGAGAATGTTAGTTTTAAAACTTTAGCTAGCACATATGGAACTCCTTGCTATATATATAGTAAAAAATATTTAGTAGAACAATTTAGTGATTATAAAAATGCCTTTAAAGGTTATCCCCAAACTATCATTTGCTATTCGGTAAAAGCTAATTCTAATTTATCGATTTTAAAAGTATTCAAAGAAATGGGTTCGGGTTTTGATATTGTGTCAGGGGGAGAATTGGAAAGAGTTATCGCGATTGGAGCCAATCCAAAAAAAGTAGTTTTCTCTGGAGTAGCTAAATCAAACGAAGAAGTAAGAAAGGCCATTGAATTTGGAATTCTATTTTTTAATGTCGAATCTTTTGATGAACTCGAGGTAATTAATAAAATTGCAAAAAAAACTAGACATGTCGCTGAAATATCTATAAGAGTTAATCCTGACATAAATCCTAAAACTCATCCCTATATTTCTACTGGTTTGAAATCAAGCAAATTTGGAATACCAATTAGGCAATCTTTTGAAATTTACAGAGAAGCAAAGAAGATGAAAAATATAAAACTAATCGGTATCGATGCACATATAGGCTCACAAATTTTGGATCTTGATCCTTTTGAGGACTCTTTAGAAAGATTGGAGAATCTATATTTCAAACTTAAAGATGAAAATATAAATATAGATTTTATTGACATAGGCGGAGGTCTAGGAATTAAATATAAGGACGAAGATCGCCCGCCGCCCAAAAAAAAATTTGCTCAGACAATTATTAAAAGAATGAAAAGAATTAATTGCAAATTGCTACTTGAGCCTGGTAGGTCTCTTGTTGGAAATTCTGGTTATCTTCTTACAGCAGTTGTGTACAAAAAAAATAATTACAAAACAAACTTCTTGATAATTGATGCTGGTATGAACGATTTGTTAAGGCCTGCACTTTATGGATCATATCATAAAATTAGTAAAGTTATTCGATCCCGCAAGGATGAAAAAATTTACGATGTTGTTGGCCCAATCTGTGAGACGGGAGATGTAATAGCAAAGAATTTACCTATGAATGATATGAAATTAGGAGATATTTTAGTTATACATTCTGCTGGTGCTTATGGGGCTACTATGTCATCAAATTACAATACAAGACCCAAAATTCCAGAAATCCTTGTCTCCGGAAACAAAACATTTTTAATAAGAAAAAAAGAGACCATATCTCAAATTTTAGAAAATGAGGTAATTATATAATATGAATGATTCATTAATAATCTCAATTTTTGATAAAGGGGGGTTTTTTGTATATCCAATATTATTATGTTCAATAATTGCCCTATCAATTTTTCTTAAAAAACTATATTTAACTAGAAGAAAAAATATATTTACCCTCGGTTTTTTGGGAAAATTAGAAAATTATATTTCTGAGGGTAATTTTGATAGTTGTATTGTTTTTTGTCAAAAAGATGGATCAGTTTTTTCAAAAATAGTTGTCACTGCGTTACTTAATAGAAGTAAGCCGACCAATGAATTAGAGAAAATAATTGAGGATGAAGGTGTAAGGCAAATATTTGATCTTTCAAAATCTAACGAAATACTAGGATCTCTAAGTAACATTAGCACGCTCCTTGGTTTATTGGGAACAATATCCGGAATGATTACAGTTTTTCAAGTGATAGCTACCCAACCTGTAGTTGACCCTCCTAGTTTAGCGGGAGGTATATCCGAAGCATTGTACACTACTGCATTTGGCTTGCTTGTGGCTATCCCAACTTTTATTGGGTACAAATTTTTGGCAGAAAGAATTAATGAAATCGCTATGATGCTCCAAGCTGAATCTATGAAATTATTATCAAGGATAAAAAATTAATTCTATGAATTTTACTAAAAATATTCAAGATGATAAATTAAACCTAGACCTTACACCAATAATAGATGTCGTATTTAATCTTTTGATTTTTTTTGCGTTGTCTTTGAACTTTAGTGAAATTACTTCGAGTTTGAATATCAAGTTGCCAAAGGCGAAGTCTTCTGAAGTAATAACTGATCAACAAATTGTCATCAGCATAGAAAAGGGCAATAAAATCTCAATCAACGATAAAGCAGTTTTTCTGGATCAAATTCCAACATATTTGTCAAACGAGAACCAAAATAAGGTAGTTGTTATCAAAGCTGACACAACTATAGATCACGGATTTGTCGTACAAATTATGGATATAATTAAACAATCAGGGTTCAAAAAACTAGGAATAGCAACCAAGAAAGTAGAATAAGAAATTTTCTATGAACAATACAAAATTTTAAAAAATAAAAATGAATTCAAATATGCTTTTGGGTTATTCATTGATAATTGGAACAGCGTTCTTTACGGCTTTTTCATATATTTTTGGAACAATGGTGTCACTTGATTTGTACCCTGAGACAATTGCATTTTATTGGTTTTTCGGAGCCTTTTTGGTTGCTCTTGTCAAAAGATGGATATTCTCGATTTTTGACACTAAATATAAGATTTCTATATCCGACTTAAGAAAATATTCCCTAGTAATGGGGATATCGTCGGTAGCTACAATTTTTGGTATGGTTTTCTGGGTAATAGCTTTGCGGGAAATAGGCCCACCGATGACTTCTTTTCTAATGAAGTTTCAAGTTGTATTCTCCGTAATATTAGGATTCTTATTTTTAAATGAAAAACTAAGAAAGCTAGAAATTTTTGGTATTTTTCTAACCCTTATAGGAGGACTTGTAATCACTTATGATATTTCTCATTTTGAACTTAAGGGTGGATTGTTCGCAATATTCGCTGCTTTTTCTTATTCTTGTCTTTTTCTAATAGTGAGAAAACTGGGTTCAAAATTAAATATGATGATAGTTGCTACATTAAGATCATTAGGAGTTGCTATTCTTGCCGTGGTTTATCTACTCTTTACAAATAAATTCCAATTTCCGTCCGGTTTAGATCTCGCATATATGTTTATTGGGGGAACATTTGGAGCATATATAGGTAAAGCTTTCCAATTTCAGGCGATTAAGCTTGTTGATATCTCTAGAACAACAGCGATTACTCCGCTTGAAGCGGTTTTTGTAATTGGTCTAACTTTTGTATTTTTTGATACGATTCCAAGTAGTATTAAATTAACTGGCGGTGCTCTAATAATTTTGGGAGTGCTTTTTCTCTTAATCTTTAGAAATGAAAATGTAGGCTAAAAAATATTAGTTTTTAATTTATTTTTTGTTTTGTGTCTCTTTGTTGCTAATTGAATGAGATTGTCAATTAGTTTTTTATACTTAATTCCACTATGTTCTAATAGTTTTGGATACATACTGATTGAGGTAAAACCAGGAATAGTATTGATTTCGCTCATAAAAAGCTTTGGACTTTTGATGTTTTTTGTTTTTCCATATAAAAAATCAATCCTAGCCATCCCTTCGCAGCCTATAATCTTGTAGGCTTCTATCGCATTTTTTTCTATTTCTTTTTTAAGGGACTTGTTTTTTTGGGATTTGTCAAAAGGTATTTCAAATTGTGATTTTCCATCAATATATTTTGCATTATAATCATAGAATTCAGAAGATGGAATTATTGAACCAGGACTCGATACGATACAATTTTCATTGCCTAGCACGCCTACTTCTATCTCATATGGATTTATAACGGCTTCCTCGACAAGTATTTTGCTAGAAAATCTAAAACTTTCTTTGATTTTTAAAACTAGCTCTTTCTTTGTCTTTACTTTATAGATTCCAACGCTTGATCCAAGATCTGCTGCTTTAACAAAACAAGGAAGTTTGATTTTTTTTAATGAATTTCTTACAATTTCTGCTTGATTCATTTTCCATTCGTACTTTTTAATCTGAATGAATGAAGGAGTTCTTATATTAATATTCTCTAGAATTCTTTTGGTTACGATTTTGTCCATACAAATTGCCGAACTACCTACGTCACTCCCCACATAAGGTTTGTTGATTATTTGTAACAAACCTTGAATAGATCCATCTTCTCCGCCTGTACCATGAACAATTGGGAAATAAACATCGATATCTACATTCTTAATAATTTTATTATTTTTTATTATTGATAAATCTTTACTTTTACCGAGTGGAAAAACAATTCTATTTTTTGTCGGCTTAAATTCTAGCTTGCTTTTTTTTGTAATGATTTTTGACTCGCTGAATGAGCCTTTTTTTTCTATGTATATACCAATTATTGTATATTTCTTTTTATCTATATTGTTCAATATTGAATTAGCTGAAATTATCGATATTTCATGCTCTACCGATTTTCCACCATATATAAGACATACTCTCATCATTGATATTGAATCAATAATACTCTTAAATTAATTAATTGTTTATTATTCTTCATAATTTGGTAAAATTAAAATATCGATTTTTTTAATATCTTTGTCAATAATTTATAAGATATGCATAAGGGGGAAAAGTCAAATGTCTACCAAAGTAGTTATAAGTGAACCTTTGCGTACAGCGATTGGAACTTTTGGAGGTACTCTCCAAGACGTTACCGCAGTGGATTTAGGAATTACCGTTGTTAAGGAAATTTTAGAAAGAAATGAGATTGACCCAACTCAGGTTGACGAATGCATAATGGGGAACATATTGGGGGCAGGCCAAGGGCAAAACCCCGCTAGGCAGGTTGCTTTAGGAGCTGGTCTTGACTATGACACGCCATCTTATACTTTAAATCGTGTTTGTGCTTCGGGAGTTCAATCTGTTGCAAATGCTACTCAAGCAATTAAAGCCGGAGATTCAGATTTGGTTATTGCTGGTGGTATAGAAAATATGAACCTAGCCCCATTCCTCTTACCTAAGGCAAGATATGGGTACAAAATGGCTATAAATGCTAAAGATGAGATTCTGGATGGAATGGTACATGATGGACTTTGGGATATTTTTAATGATTACCATATGGGTATCACCGCAGAGAATCTTGCAGAAAAATATAAGATTACCAGGGAGCAACAAGATCAGTTTGCAATTGAAAGTCAAGGTAAAGCAAAAAAAGCAATAAGAGGCGGAGTATTCAAAAAAGAAATCGTACCCGTTCCATTGAAAAAAGGTGTCTTTGATATAGATGAACATCCTAGAGAAGTATCAATGGCTGCATTAAGCAGGCTCAGACCAGTTTTTATTCCTGACGGTACGGTAACTGCCGGCAATGCATCGGGTATTAATGATGGAGCAGCTGCTATGCTGGTTTCATCAGAGTCAAAGGCAACGGAATTAGGTCTTAATCCAATTGGTGAAGTCATTTCTCTTGCAGTTGCGGGCGTTGACCCGGCTATCATGGGGATTGCTCCTGTCGCGGCGATGAACAAGGCACTTGCTAAAGCTGGATTGACAATTGATGATATTGATTTAATTGAATTAAATGAAGCTTTTGCCGCACAATCGTTGGCCGTTTTAAGTGATTTTCCGATTCCTGCAGAAAAGTTAAATGTAAATGGAGGAGCCGTTGCTCTTGGTCATCCAATTGGTGCATCTGGAACAATTTTGATTGTTAAACTTTTACATGAGATGCAAAGAAGACAAGTTAAAAGAGGATTGGTTTCTTTATGTGTTGGAGGTGGACAAGGTATTGCTATGGTTTTAGAAAATCCAAATGCTTAACCTTTAAGATAAAATGTCGGATGATAGAAAAACTCAAAGTACGGATGTATTTAGTTCTCAACTTAATATTGAAACGAAAAAATTCTTTTTCGATTTGAAAGAGAATCGTAAGGGTCAATATTTAAGGATTACCGAGGTAAGTGGTGGTAGATCAAGCATAGTTATTCCGGTGAATGGTTTGAAAGATTTTCAAGATCAAGTACAAGGAATAATTTCTAAGGCCTCGAAAAAATAACTCATATTTGTAGGCTTTCTATACTTTTGATCTGATATTTGTTCTTTACAATCCTTGCCTTGTTATTAGACAAAAATACTTCATTTTTGTCAACGTTTTCACGGTGATTCAAAAACCCCAATGCAAAAGTTATATTATCTTTTGGTAGATATACCTTGCTTGAAATATGACCTATGTCTTCATCTTTATTATTTTTAATAACTTGATTAATTTGCACATTACTTTTTGTTTTCATGCAAGCAAGCGTTCTTTTTACTTGACCTCTATATCTTATTCGTGCAATTATTTCCTGACCGATATAGCAACCTTTGGTAAAACTAATAGCTGACCACATATTTGCTTCGATGGGTATAACGCCGGAATGAATTTCGTAGGGGTAGCTAGGAATTCCGTTAATTATTTTCCATTGTACATATAGCTCCTCGTCTATTATTTCTTCTTCTAGTGCTTTTTCGTGACCTCTTTCGATAAATATAATTTTAAAGTTTTCTTCTAAAGAAATTGGAGAATTAAAACTAAGTAGATTGTCCAAATCGCATCCTTTTGCTTTTAATATTTTGTAATCTTTTGACAAATTATTTATTTTGACGTCAAAAGACATTCTATATTTTGTAAGATATTCAATTAAAGAATCAATTTGATTGGAATTGGTTTGTATATAAATGGAATTGCCGTTGATTTTAAATATACAAATATCAAACAAAATTTTACCTTTATTGGTCAGGATTAGATTATGTATAGAGGCACCTTCTGATAGGTTTGTGACTTCATTAGAAGAGATTCCGTTTAAAAATTTGATATGATCCTTACCAGATAATCTTATCAAAGATTGACTCTTCAGTTCGAATATGAAATTTTCTTCTTCTAAGAAATCCATTAATTCGGCGGATGAAAATTCTCTCATTTATTCTCCAGTCTTGATTTTTTTTCTAAGATTTATAAAATAAGATACATAATATTTACCTACTTTGGAATTTTTTGTTTATTATAATAAGGTTAATATGGATTTTGAATTAGAAAATAAAGTCGTAATCATTGGTTCAGGAGCTGCTGGGTTAACAGCCGCTATTTATGCGGCTAGAGCCAATCTTGAGCCCTTAGTTTTTGAGGGATTCCAGGCAGGTGGTCAATTGACTATGACTACTGATGTTGAGAATTATCCAGGTTTCCCCAATGGTATAATGGGTCCAAACTTAATGGACTTACTTAGAGAGCAAGCCCAAAGATTTGGAGCTAACTGTATTGCAGCTCAAGTTGAGAAAGTAGATTTTGATTTATACCCATATTGTTTAATGGTTAACGAGAAACAAATATATGCTGATTCTATAATCATCGCAACTGGGGCAACTGCAAAATTGTTAGATGTACCTGGAGAATCCAACTTGATTGGCAGAGGAGTTTCGACATGTGCAACTTGCGACGGATTTTTTTATAAAGATAACAAAATTCATGTAATTGGTGGTGGTGATAGTGCCATGGAAGAAGCGAATTTTCTCACTAAATTTGCTAAACAAGTTACGATTGTGCACAGAAGAGATCGGCTCCGAGCATCAAAAATAATGCAAGATAGGGCGAAATCGAATCCTAAAATTAATTTTCTTTGGAATGCCGAATTACAAGAAATAATTGGTACTCAAAAAGATGGTACAAACTCTTTTTTCTATAAAGATGTAAAAACAAATAAAATTACGAAAGTCGAGACGGAGGGAATCTTCATTGCTATTGGACATAATCCAAACACAGAACTGTTCCTCAATAAAATCGATATGGATGATAGTGGTTATATTCTTACTGAAGGAAAATCCTCCAAAACAAACTTGAAAGGGATTTTTGCAGCCGGAGATGTTCAAGACGATGTATATCGTCAAGCTATTACCGCAGCTGGGAGTGGCTGTATGGCAGCAATAGATGCTGAGCGCTTTTTAGAGGAGGAGAAATAAGACTTATTTATGAATTATAGATCTTTTCCTAGAAATGATGATATCAAAGTATCAGAGGTTGGATTTGGTGTGTGGTCTGTCGCTACTAAATGGTGGGGAGTAGATGACGAAAAACTCGGGATCTCTTTACTGCAGCATGCTTTTAGTGAAGGAGTGAATTTTTTTGATACTGCAGATGTTTACGGAGAAGGATATGGAGAAGAAATATTAGCCAAAGCCTTTCCTGGATCAAGAGACAAGAGAATCTATGCAACTAAATTTGGATATGACATCTATACAAATCCAGGTGAAAGAAAAGGTCATTCCGAACTCCCACAAAAATTTTCTGCCGATAAAATCAAATATTCATGTGAGCAAAGCCTAAAAAGATTAAAGACCGATTATATTGATATATATCAAATGCATAATCCAAGACTAGACTTCATAAATAATCAAGAAGTACTAGAAACACTTCATGGATTAATTAAAGAAGGCAAAATAAGATCTTTTGCTATGGCTCTGGGACCTGATATTGGCTGGCTTGAGGAAGGACTTCAAGCAATGAACCATAATCCTATCGCGTTGCAAATAATTTACAATCTTCTTGAACAAGAGCCTTCCAGGTCTCTTTTTAAGAAATCTGAAGAGACAAAAACCGGTCTAATATCAAGAGTACCCCACGCATCTGGAATAATGGATGGAACTTTCACGAACGAAAAAATTTATTCAAAAGATGATCATAGAAGTCACAGAAAACAACTGTGGATGGAAGCGGGACTTAAAGTGAAAAAGGATTTTGAGTTTTTGTACAAAGATACTGGAACAACAATCAGTCAAGCCGCGATTCTCTTTCCATTATCTGTGTCAAACATATGTACCGTATTGCCGAATTTCACAACACATGAAGAAGTAGATGAATTTACTAAAGTATCAGAACTTACTCCTTTCTCTAGGGAGGAAATCGACCAAATTGAATATTTATGGAAAAATTCTCATTCGAAGATTCTTGACCAACCATTTTCCAACAGTTTAACAAAACCTACCCCTTTATAAATCTTGGGAAGTTTTCTCTTTAATTGCCCTTCTATAAAAGTAGGTTCCTATAAGTAAAGTACATAAATTTCTTACGACTAGGGAAATAGCGGCACCATCGTGTTTTAAGATATCTACTAGAGAGAACAACGAAAAACAATAAATAACTGTTGTTGCAGCAGTAATAAAAGTCAAATATTTTGCTTTTCCAAGTGCAAGCATTGATGGATTAACCCAATAAGAAGCATTATGGATTATCATAGCTAAAATAAGAATTATTAAAGCAGTTTCTGCGGCAACAAATTGCTCTCCAAAAAAAACGAAAAGTATTTCATAGGAAAAAATATAAATTATAATTCCAATGACCAACGATGAGATTAGAATCATCCTCAGTGATTCTAATATTAATCTCTTATAGTTATTAAAATCTTTTTCGGCATTCAATCTAACAAATTCTGGAAATATGATCTCAAGTGCTGGATCCATTATCCTTCTTATTATTTTTACTATTGCCCTTGCAGCCCTATATAATCCGGCGTAAATGGGTCCGACAAAATAACCAACGATTACTACACCTAAGTTTTTATCATTGGCTAAATTTAAGATGTTTGAAAAATGTGCATTTAGCATGAATTTGATATAATCTTTTCTCTCGTTTTTATTGAGTAAATTATGAATCTTAAAGTTTATTCTTTCTTTTGCTAATATATTTTGTAGATATATACACCTAAGAGACATTCCTACTAAGCTCGATAAAACAAACGATAGAAGTACAAATTTAATGCTAAAAATTGTATAAAGACAAATTAGGATTAAAAATAATCTAAAGAAATTAGTACTGACATTTATTTTAAATATAGAATTGTATTGATTATAAGTTCTTAATATTCCATCTATGGTTTCAGTAGTTGATGTGAACAATACTGAAAATGAATATATAACCAATAAAATAATTACATCTTTTTCAAAATTAAAAAATTGGTCTACAAGAAAATATAAAAGAAAGATAATTAAACTAAAAGATAATAGAGACGAGAGGGAAGACAAGATAATCGAAAAAGATAAGTACCTAGAAACACGATCTTTGTTTTGAATATTTTCTCCGATAAATTTTACACTTGTATCCCATATTCTGAAACTAAATACTATATTTAAGATTTCTATACTAGAAACAATGATTGAAAAAACACCAAATTCTTTTACTCCGAGGAATCTTCCTATTATTAAAAGAGTTAGTACGGATGCTAAACCACCTATAATTTTTGTGAATGCAAGAACTTTGTAGTTTCTTAGTATTCTTTTTTTTATCTCTTCAAATTTCATTTTATTTGCTTAATTTTAAAAAGATTCTTTGCCGCATTCTGCTTAATAAAAGTAATTATACTGTCATCAAAAAAATGAATTTTCTTATTTTCAGATAGACAATTTAAACCTCTATCTCCCGATAGAGTCTCGTATGGTTTTTTGCAAAAATTTGCGATGTTGAAGTATATTTTCTCAAATCCTTCTATTCTCTTGTTAAACTCTTTTCGAGTTTCTACTTTGCTAAACAATGGCAAATAGTAGGGTTTAATAGGAACGATATCTTGTCTTAGATAATCCAAGTCCCTTTCTCCAAAAATGACCGTAGCCCCTTCTTCGACTCCACTATATTTTTTTGTGATTTTTTCAATCCTTTTATTGTAATTTATTTCTGTGTAAGAATATTGTTTATAAACAATGTTGAAAGAAAATGAAAATATTGCCGTAACGCATAATATTAAATAAATTTTATTAAATTCTTTAGAGTACATATTTTCCCTAGAAAGAAATTTAAACAATAACCCTAGCGCAATTAAAAGAGTTGATGGGAATAAAATCCTGTATGAAAATGGAGAAAACCAAATAGTCAATCTCCACAAAAATACTATAGCCAAATATAGTATTCCTGAAGATAGAAATTTATTTGAGATATTATTTAGAGATAAATCTGCAATCTTATTCTTCAAAAGATGCTTGGTTAACGAATATGCTAGATATAATGATAGAGCTGACGATGAAATTGAGACCATTAAATTTTGATTTAATCTTACGCTAGCCATAACTAGATTAAATTCTTCAAGGATTTTTTTTATAAATTGGACTGATATATCTTGCCATAACTCGTATGTTATATATGCATGGGGATAAGTGATATATCCTGATGAAATTTTATTCATCAATAAATAGATCAAAACATATATAGATGAAGAGATCAGTAATGCCGTAAGATATTTTGGATATTTTTTGTTTTTTCCAAGAGCTTGAAATATCAATAAAAGATTAAATATTAGTAAGTAAGCGCCAATATATCTACTTGTAAATGTTAGGACAAAAGCAAAAAATACATAGAGTAAATTTCTTTTGGATTGAAAATTTTCGAGTTCATAAATTCTTAATATATATAGAATCAAACCAAGTGCAAATAAGCTCTCGGTTAAAGTGTAGGAAAATATATTAAGAAAACTTCCTGATAGAAAGAGAATTCCGATTATAGAAAACCCAACTTTCAAATATCTCTTGACTGAAAAAATAATTAGAATAGCACAGATGATGTTAAGTAATTTTGAGGACCAGAAAACATTAAGTTGGGATATTTTAGACACTAGAAAAATTAATAAAGGATAACCGACTGGCCATGTACTAAAAAAATTTTTAATTCCACTATTAGTCCAAGAATAAACATGAAACCCATTATCATTTTTCAATGACTGAGCCAATTTAAGAAAGTGAGTTGAGTCTGATGTTAGGAAACCGTTTGTATCAAAATATGAATTGGAAATTATAGAGTAAATCAAGCCAGCAATTGTAAAAGAAAAAATAAATTTTTCGTTTCTACTGAAATTAATTTTGTTTAATTCATCAGCCATTTTGATAATTCTATATTAATTTAATTTTATTTAACATCAATATTATGAATAAATATAATTGTTTGACTAATTGGTCAATTGAATTTATTATCCTTGACAATCCAATGTTCAAAATCCTTAAGTATCTCTTCTCACTTTTGGAAGATACGAAAACTTACAAATGGGCGGTCGTCGGTCTCTTTGCTCTAGTATGCGACTACAATCTATATAATTTTCTACTCTCAAGGATTGATATGGATTTAGCAAAAGCTACATCAACTTTTTTGGGAGTGAATATATCGTTTCATTTTAACCGCTTCTGGACCTTTGAATCGATATCAAGTTATATGAATGATATGAAAAGATATGTTGCTCTATATTCTGTCACGATTATAGTAAATGTTTATACCAACAAAATTGTGTATATGATATTGCTGGATGTATATCATAATCATATTCAGAACCAATTAATGCAACGAGGTACAATCATTAATATTGCCTACTTTGCTGCCTTGTGTGTTTCTGTGATTATAGGATATTTTGGTCAGAGACTTTGGGTTTTTAAAAATAGATTAAACTAGGTTATATTTTTTAGATAAATGAAGAAAATTTTATTGACTGGTGCTGCTGGATTTATCGGGTATCATCTATCTGTTTTTTTACTTAACAAAGGCTTCGAAGTTTACGGACTAGATGACCTAAACAATAATTATGATAAAAGAATTAAACAATGGAGAATTTCTCAATTGGTTGGTAAAAAAAATTTTCATTTTACCAAAATCAATATCGTTTCACCGTTGAATCTTAATGAATATTTTAGGAAAAACTTCAAATCGAATAAGCTTGATGCAATTATTAACCTGGCTGCAAGAACGGGTGTAAGGAAATCTACTTTAGATCCGGATTCATATTACAGATCTAACGTTATTGGGGTTCTCAATTTGGTTAAATTAGCAAATCGTTACTCAATTAAGAGCTTTATTCATGCTTCAACATCAAGTGTGTATGGCAAAAGTAGAAAGAAAAATTTTAAAATTACAGATGATACAAATAGGCCTCTATCAAATTATGCTGCTTCAAAAAAAGCATCCGAAGTTTTACTCTATGCGTATCATATGCTCCATAAGCAAAATATTACCATATTGAGACTTTTTACTGTTTATGGTCCTGCTGGCAGACCTGATATGAGTCCATTTATCTTTATCCAATCCTCAATTAATTCAGACCCAATTAATTTGTTTGGTACGGGAAAACAACAAAGAGATTTTACTTATGTTGACGATGTTATTGTTGGGATTTATAAATCACTGAAATTAAAAGGGTACAATGTTCTAAATTTAGGCAACAATAAGCCAATTTCGATAAATCATCTTATTGTGAAGATATCCGAATTATCAAAAAACAAAATAAAAATCAACAAAAAGCCTCCAAATCCGGAGGATGTTCCTTTCACCGCGGCCAATATATCGAGAACAAAACAATTAATTGGATGGGCTCCTAAAACGGGAATAGATCAAGGACTTCAAAAAACTCTCAAATGGCATTTAAAAAACAAAGAATGGTTAAGCAAGATAAAGATTTAATAGAAGATTTGGTAAAGATCTCAAAATATTTTGGACAAAGATTTGATTTGATTCAGGCTGCTGGCGGAAATTCTTCTATAAAAATTAACAAGAGAATGTTTATTAAGTCCAGCGGATATTCCTTATCGGAGGTTGAACTTGAGAATGGTTATTCTGTTCTCCGGAATGATAAATTGACCAACTTCCTATACAAGATAAAGAATTATATTGTTAATAGTCGGATAGAAAAAAAGTCTTTCCATATTTTGAAAGATTCTATTATAAAAGGAGATAATCCATCAATAGAGACTTTCTCGCACTCCATTCTGAAGAAATTTACTATTCATCTCCACCCAATTGCAAGCAATATAATTTCCGTGAATCGAGAGTCAAAAATTTTTTTTAATCAAATATTTTCTAAAGAAATAAGTGATGGAATTATATTTTATATCAAGTATAGAACCCCAGGTATAGCCCTGGCGACTGAAATAACTAATCACTTATTACCTTATGATGAAAAGATAAAGATGAATAAATCTGTCGTGCTTTTTTTAGAAAACCATGGACTTATTTGCTCATCTGACGATAAGAAGGAACTAATAAAATCTGTGGAAAGAATTATGAAAAAATTTGAAAATTTTTTAAATATCGATTTAAAAAGATATAAATTTACTACAAAAATATCTAAAGTTTTGTGGGAGCAAAATTATAAAAATCTAGTTTCTTATTATAGTGAAGATTTGATATTGAATAATTTTCTTAAATCAAAAAATCTTGATAAAACCCTAAAGCCTTTAAATCCAGACGGATTACTATATTGTGGGGAAAGTCCTTTGATTGTCAGGGGACCACTTGAAAAAAATATTTTATCTTATATAAAAAAATTTCATACTTACCCAAGAGTTGTAATTACAGGTAAGAATATTTATTTTGTAGCTCCCAATGTCTTAAAAGCCAGAGAAATAGAAGATGTTTTCAAATCTCATTTGTATTTTGATCATTATGGAGAAACCAAACGCCCACTTCTAAAAAAACATATAAAAAAACTTGATTCCTACAATCCTCAGAAGAACAGACTAAGATTTTGGTTTGATTATGACAAATAACTTACTAATTCTATGTCTATTCTCTGAAATAATTTTATAAGTTTTTTTTCTAATAGCATTAGGTACCATCTTCAATATTTTAAAAACGATTGATGAGCTTTTGTTTGTGCGCATTGATTCTAACACTGCATCCGAACCAGAAAAATATTTATTGTCAGATTCAAAAACCATTTCTTTTTTTATAAAATTTTCTTTTTTCAACTCATCAATATCTAAAATTTCTATCTTGTTAATTTCGTTTGATTTGATATATGAGGCATATTTTAGACAAATATCACAAGATTTATCTATATAAAGTTTTTTCATAATTAAACTAATTCTATCTTTTAATGATAGAATATTCCAAGCCGCTTGTAGTGTAATGGATAACACGCTTGACTTCGGATCAAGTAATTGGGGTTCGAGTCCTCACAAGCGGGTATTAAATTTCATATTCCATAATTGGCTTTGCACCTACAATATTATCATTTATCACCGAGGTTAACAGCTTCCTAATCTTATCGGGCTGGGTGATTTTGAGGCAATTGTCCAATGCTGATTTACAATCTTGATATGATAAATCATGGATAACACTTTTTATTTTCGGTATGGAATGATAATTCATACTTAATTCATTAACGTCCAAACCGATAAAAACGGGCAAACACGCTATATTGTTAGCCATTTCTCCACAAACTGAAACATATTTCTGATTGGAAACACTATCCATTATAAATTTAAGCATTCTTATAACGGATGGTTGAAAGGGAGAAAAAATCTCACCTAAATTCTCATTTGTTCTGTCAGCTGCAAGAGTGTATTGTATCAAGTCATTTGTTCCTATACTTAAAAAATCGACATAATTGCATATTTCAGGAATAAGCATTGCTGCCGAAGGTGTTTCTACTACAACGCCAATGGGTACATTCTTTTCTAATGTAAAACTCTTTTTTAAATTATCTATGATGCCAATTGATTCGATAATTTCATCAATTGTAGATATCATGGGGAGAAGTATTCTTATAGTTTTCTTTTTATCCTGTGAAACTTTAAGTATTGCATTAATTTGAGAAATAAAAATTTCCTTATTTGCTAGCGAATACCTTATTCCCCTTAGACCTAGAGCAGGATTATTTTCTTGATGATTTAAATTTCCACTTTTATCTCCCCCGGTATCAAGTGTCCTTATGGTGATTTCATCAAATAAATTATCCTCAAATAGGTTCAAGTAATCTAGGTATTGTTCTTCTACTGAAGGAAACTGCTCTTTTCTGGTAAATAGAAATTCTGTCCTGTACATACCAATACCTTCCGCTCCATACTTTTTTGCCACCTTTAGCTCTGAAGTCAATTCAATATTGGCTCTAATTGAAATAACTTTCTTATCTTTTGTCTCACCTGACAATTTTGAAAAATTAAGTAGGCTTTCTTCCAGAGAGACATACCTATTCTTTAAATTTTCCATCTCACCTTTTTCGGATTTCGTAACTTTCCATGTAGCTATACCCTTATATCCATCGACATAAATCTTTTGTCCTGGATTCAATCTAATGCTAATATCTCGTAAAGACATAATTGTAGGAAGACCCATGGATCTTGCAATAATAGCTGTATGAGATGTTGTTCCCCCCAAATCGGTAAGGATTCCTCTGACTTTATTGTTTGTAGAATATTTTAAAGCATCTATTGGAGACAAGTCGTGAGCAACAAGTATTATGTTGCCTTTGATGTCTGCTAAGGGTTCACTGGTTCCTCTTAAATTCTTCATTATTCTTTCAGCTATATAATAGAAATCAGCCAATCTTTCTCTCATGTACTGATCTCTAACTTTTGAAAATTCTTTGCTTTTATTGGTTAATACATTATTTAGTGCCCATTCAGCATTTATTAGCTTGGTTTCAATTGTGCTTATAACTTCTCCAGCTAGGATTTCATCCTCGAGTATGAGAATATTGAAATCAAGTATTTCTATATGCTCTATCTTATATCCATAATCTTGATTAATCTTTAAACTGCTAATTTCACTCTTTGATATCTCAACGGCTTTTTGAAATCTATTTATTTCATTTATTATTTCATTTTTTTTAATTTTTCTTTTTTCAACAGCCATTTTCGCCTGATTGATTAATAGAACATTGCCTACTGCGAAACCAGGGGATATAGCAAGACCTCTTTTTTCTTCACTCAAGATTTCTCTCCAAATTTATCATTGAATAGTTTTTCGATTTCTTTAATTGCTTTTTTCTCATCCAGTCCTATAGCTTGAATATCAATCTCCGAATTAACACTAGCAACCAATGACAATATCCCCAATATGCTTTTGCCATTTGCGCGGAGATTTCCTCTTGAAATTGTAATCTCAGAGCTAAATTTATTGGTCAATTGAACAAGTTTTGATGCAGCTCTTGCATGGAGACCTAATTTGTTAGAAATCGTTATTCTTTTTAGCATCGATTAGTTTAGCAAATCAATTAAAGTACGTGATATTCTCTTGGTAAACTTGTCATTGACGATTATATCATTTTCATGATTCATTTGCATTGAAAAAGTTTCAGTTTTAAGTTCGATACGCAATGGAAGATGTATATCAAATTCTTTAAACAATTCATATTTTGAATATTTAATTTGCATTTTTCTTCCATTGTCAATTGATATCTCTTTTATCTGGTTCGTTTCTAAATTAATTATGCATTTATTTTTATTTTGAAGAATAATAAGTTCTTCACCCTCGATTCTATAAGTATAAGGACTATCAACGAAATCCAGAATATTTAATCCTAATAGTATATTATTCAGCTCTTCGATCTCCAAAGAGAGATTCATGCGTTTTTTGTTGAATATGCTTAAATTAAAATTATTGATATCTCTGACTCTATCCCTTTTCCCTTTTCTTTTATATACAATTGATTCCCCACTCGAATTAAATTCTGCTATTTTAATCTTCCATATTGCAAATATATCAACATGTATCTTTGATTTTTTCTCTATATAAAAATGTTGTTGTAATTTGAATCTTTTTCGAAATGGAAAATTGTAAATCACACTACCTTTAATTTCAGCAGTCTTTATTAATTTCTTTTTATCTTCTAATTTGTGAATTATTTCTTTGACTTTTTTATTGATACTCTTATCATTCGAATTGGTTAAATTGTCATTTCCATATGAGCTTAATCCTGAGCAAGATATAGATAATATAATTAAAACTATTCTAATTATTGATTTCATTTGACTTAAATTAAAACCCATTGAAGATTCTAGCTCTATTCTAACCATTTCTAGGCATATTGACTAACATTATCAATTTGTTTAAATAACTACATGGATTATATCGTAAATAAAATATTATCAGGGAAGAGAATTGACAAAACTGATGGATTAGAAATATTGAAAAATTTTTCTACAATTGAAATCGGTCAATTTGCCAACTTCTTAAAAAACAAACAGGGTATTAACAATGAAGTGAGCTTTGTTGTTGACACCAATCCGAACTACACTAACATCTGTGATACGGAATGTCTTTTTTGTGCGTTTTGGAGGCCTAAAGATGCATCGGATTCTTACACCCTATCATTAGATAAAATTATTGAGATTGCAAAGACATCATATCATAATGGAGTTACGACAATACTCCTTCAGGGAGGACATAATCCTTCTATTAAATTAAAATATTATTGTGATTTAATTAGGAGAATCAGAGAAGAGGTTCCTGGAATTCATCTTCATGCCTTTTCTGCACCAGAAATATATTCCATCGCAAAGTATTCCTCGATTACTACAGAAGAGCTTCTTAATCAATTTTGGGAGTTGGGGTTAAGAACTATCCCGGGCGGTGGAGCGGAGGTCTTGTCTAATAAAACAAGAAAAAAAATAAGCCCACTAAAAATTTCTGCAGACGAATGGATTCGAATCATCAAAGAAGCACATGATATAGGATTTAAAACAACGGCTACTATGATGTTTGGTCACGTAGAAGAGGATGAGGACATCATAGAACATCTGTCAGTGATTAGAAATCTACAAGATGATACTAATGGATTTTTATCTTTTATCCCTTGGACATTTAAACCAGAAAATACTTTTATGGAAAGAACTATAACAACCGAAATAGGCAGTGATAGATACTTAAGAGTTCTTGGGCTATCAAGAATTTTTCTTGATAATTTTAAATACATTCAAAGTTCGTGGTTTACGCAAGGTTTTAAAGTAGGAGGTATCGCATTATATTACGGGGCAAACGATGTTGGTGGAACTTTGCTCCAAGAAAATGTTCTGAAATCTGCGAATAACCCCTACAGAGCAAATATTGACGATATAGTTCACTTAATTAAATCGGAAGGTTTTATCCCTATTCAAAGAAATACTTTTTATGAACCAATTAAAATTTACTAAACATTATACAATTCTTCTTTGAATGAGTTGATTTCTTTTTTATGTGACGAGGAATTATTTTGCCAATTGCAAATCGTTTTATACATATCATGAATAAATATTTGTAGATTTTCTCCCCTAACGTTCCATTTGTTATTCAACGAGAACATTGAAATAAATTTTTTTGAAAAATAGACTTGTTCATATTGTGTGGACTTGTTCTCACTTCTTTGGAACCTGATACTGCAATAACAGTCAGCAAAAATTATGCTATATCTTTCATTCAGTCCTAATCTTAATGAAGCGGCGATAACCATTCCTTGACAAATGGCAGAAAACAAATCAGATTCAACATTGTTAGATAAATTAAATTTTCTAAATAAATTATCACCCAATACCGCCTTACCTTTATATATTAATCTTGGAATATCTTCATTGTGAATCATGTCTTCTTCGAATTCACCTATATTGCCACATAGGATAAGACTTTCTCTTATCTCGTCCCACGTACTTTTTTTAGTGGTCTTTAATTTGTTCTCCATTTTCTACCCAATTATAACTTAGTTTGAATAAACCTTTTATTATATGTAAAATAGATAGTGTTTTCGTGGTGTGAATTAAATGAATTTTGCTGATTTGGAAAAAAGATTACTTGATAAACGTGAGTCTATTACTTTTGATGAGGCGATGGAACTCACCAATATTTCTAATGATAAACTTTTAGAGTTAACAAGTTTGGCTAGGAAGGTAACGCTCAAATATAAAGGTGATGGAGTCTTTCTAAGATCAATAATTAGTGCCAAGACAGGAGACTGTTCCGAGGATTGTTCCTTTTGTTCTCAGTCCGTACATTTTTCGTCACCTATATCAAAACACCCTTTTTTGGATCCAGATGAAGTTCTTCAGGCAGCTATACAATCTGAAAAAACAGGTGCTTTTGATTTCTGTATTGTTATAGCCGTCAAAGGGCCAAATAAGCAACAGTTTAAAAAAGTATTAGAATCTATTGAGTTGATTAAGAAAAATACCAAACTTGAAATCGGGTGTTCCTTGGGTAGCCTGACTGAAGAACAAGCTTTTGTGTTGGCCGATGCAGGTGTATGGAGATATAACCATAACATAGAAGCATGTAGAGAATTTTTTCCTAATATCTGTTCTACTCATACTTATGATGACAGAGTTAATACTGCCAAACTTGTTAAAAAGGCAGGTATGGAGCTTTGTTGTGGGGGTATTGTTGGGATAGGTGAGAGCGTTAATCAAAGAATTCAACTAGCATTTGAAATCAAAGAACTGAATCCTCATACTGTTCCCATCAATTTCTTAAACCCAAGACCAGAAACCCCCTTAGGGCACTTAAAACCTCTCCCGAGTATTGAAGCAATTAAAACTATAGCTATTTTTAGGCTTATAATGCCTGATAAAGTTCTGATGTCGGGGGGAGGAAGAGAGATTACCTTAAGGGATCTCCAGTCTCTGGGTATCATGGCTGGCTCAAATGGCATGATTATAGGAAACTATCTAACAACGATGGGACGTGCACCCGAGGAAGACCTCAAAATGATTGAAGATCTTCAAATGCCCATTAGGGATAGATACACCTAAGACCTATAATGACCTCAAAATCAAAAATAAAATCATATGATTTAGATTATATTTGGCACCCCTTTACTCAAATGAAAGAGTACAAAGAAGATGAACCTATTGTCATAGAAGATTCAGATGGTGTTTATCTAATTGATTCAGACGGCAATAGATATATAGATGGGGTATCCTCGCTGTGGGTCAATATACATGGTCATAAAGTAAAAAAAATTGATGAAGCTATAAAGAAACAGATTGATAAGATTGCACACTCAACACTTCTTGGCGTAACAAACCCCTCTGCGTCAATACTGGCAAAAAAATTAATTGATATTGCCCCTGAGGGCCTAAAAAAAATTTTTTACTCAAGTGATGGTTCTAGCGCAGTGGAAGTAGCATTGAAAATGGCATTTCAATATTGGTTATTAAAAAATAAACCTAACAAACAAAAATTCGTGTCTCTAAAAGATGGATATCATGGAGATACTCTAGGGGCCGTTTCAGTAGGAGGAATAGATATATTTCACTCCACATATAAACCATTACTATTTAAATCTTTTCAAATATCTTCATATGATTCTTCTGATAGAATGGTTAAAGAATTGGAGAAAATTTTAAATGAAAAATCAGATGAGATAGCTGCGTTAATTATCGAACCATACGTGCAAACTGCTGGTGGAATCAAAGTGGCCAAAGAAGGATACCTTAAAGATGTAAGAAATATTTGTAACAATTATGATGTTCTTCTTATAATTGATGAAGTTGCTACTGGTTTTGGGAGAACTGGTGAGATGTTTGCCTGTGATCACGATAAAGTTACCCCTGATATTTTAGTCTTAGGTAAGGGTCTAACAAGTGGATACCTTCCACTTTCCGCAACTATAACTACTCAAGATATCTTCGATACTTTTCTTGGTGATTATGAAGAGCTCAAAACTTTCTTTCATGGCCATAGCTATAGCGGAAACCCCTTATCTTGTGCTACAGCAATTGCAAACCTTGAAATTTTTGATGAAGAAAAAACTATCTCAAAAGTGAAAAAGACTATTAAAATCCTCGAAGATGAGCTTAAGGAATTTAAAGGTCTTAAGCATGTAAGTGATATTAGAAATAAAGGTCTTATGGCTGGAATTGATTTGAAAAAAGATTCGAATAAAAATATCGCTTACGAGTTGAAAGAAAGGATAGGAAAAAAAATTTGTGATTTGGCAAGAAAAGAGGGTGTCTTAATTAGACCGTTAGGCGATACCATAGTAATAATGCCCCCAATTTCTATTAATCAGAAAGAATTAAAAAAACTCACAAAGTCAATTTATAAATGTATCAAGATAGTTACAGAAGATGAAGCGACATAGCATTGATAATTGGTTATCTCAAGAATTAATTGCGATTAAGAGTGCCAATCTACATAGGAATCTTGTAGAGATATCTAGTCCTATGGGACCCGAGATTGAAATTAATAATGAAAAGTTTTATCAGTTTGCTTCAAACAACTATCTAGGTTTGACTATTGATTCGCGAGTTATTGCTTCCTCAATGCAAGGTCTGGACGAATTTGGAACGGGAACAGGGGGATCGCGACTTGTAACTGGAACATCTTTATTGCATAAGCAATTGGAAAAACAAATAGCTCGTTTTAAAAAAACTGAAGATGCAATTCTGTTTAGCTCAGGATATCTAGCTAACGTTGGAACAATACCTAGCGTAATGGATAAAAACGACGTAATATTTAGTGATGAGCTTAATCATGCCTCTGTAATTGATGGATGCAAACTATCTAAATCAAAAATAGTAATATACAAACATTGTGACATGGACGATCTTGAAACTAAGATAAAGACAAATGCAGGTGGAAAAAATAAAAAAATGATTGCTACCGACAGCGTCTTCAGTATGGATGGAGACATAGCACCTTTAGATGAAATTGTAAAACTTTGTGAGAAATATGAATGTATATCTATGATTGATGAAGCGCATGCGACTGGGATATTAGGAAAAAATGGGAGTGGTGCTTCTGAGTTTTTCAAACTAGAAAATAAAATTGATATATGTATGGGGACTCTTTCGAAGGCTATAGGCTCCGTGGGGGGGTACGTTGCTGGATCATCAGAACTGATTGATTTCCTTAAGAATAAAGCAAGATCTTTCATATTTGATACATCTTTGCCGGCATCATGTCTGATGGCCTCAATGGCTGGAATAAAGATTATTCAAGAAGACAAAAGTCTTAGAAGAGCTTTAAAAAAGAACCTCAAACAATTATCTGACTTTTTAGAAAAATCTGAATTTAATCATTTGAATTCAAAAACTGCAATTGTTCCGATAATAATAGGTGACGAAAAAGAGGCATTAAAAATTTCAGAAATTTTGTTTGATAATAAAATATTTGTACCTGCGGTAAGACCGCCATCAGTTCCTGCCGGAGAATCAAGAATAAGAATTACCCTGATGGCATTACACAATAAAAAACATATAGATAAATTAATCAAAGTGTTAAAAGAACTTAAAGACGTGATAAGGAAGCCAATGAAGACAAACAAAATGAAGACAGATAAGGAGTTGAGGTCTTTTTCGTTAATGTTAATCGAATTTGAAAAATTTTGGAGTTTGCTTTTAGGGAGAAAGGTAAATAAAAAGAAAGCAAAATTGGAATATTTAAAAATAAAAACTCAACTTACAGCCAGACAACTGGCGGAAAAATTTAATGAGCTTTACAGGCAAACCGAAGAAGAAAAATATGTACCGCACCCTGAAAGGTGGCTAAAATATGAAAGATGGAACGATCAATTGACAAAAACCTTGGAGAAAGAACAAATATATCGCGATGAAGAAGGATATATCATTTCCAAAGAAGAATGGGAAAAACGAAGAAGCTAGGATTTTAATTATTAATTATGAAAAAAGTTATTTTCTTACTTTTAGATGGAGCGAGATACGATTGTTTAAATCGATATCTAGATCTCGGCCATCTTCCTAACGTAGATAAAATTATTAAAAATAATGGTTCAAATTCAAGTGCCATATCCGTATTTCCTTCTACGACTGGACCAGCCTATGTACCTTTCTTGACGGGATTATATCCGGGAAATATGAATATGCCGGGTATTAGATGGTTCAACAAAATCCAATTCTCTAAAAATGAGTCCGATTCTGGAGCACACAGGAGTTATGTAGGGATTGGAAGTATTTTTTTTAATACAGATCTAAAAAAATCAAAAAAAACCATGTTTGAAATTGTCAAAAAATCGAGATCAATCTTTAATGAAATTACCAGGGGCTTAGATTCAAAATACAATATGACAAAAATATCAAAAATATATTATAAAATCAAATCCCATTTCTCTGGTTCGAGCGATATTGATTCTGTCGCTATGGAGAAACTTCTTTCCGCGATAGATTCCGAGGCTGAATTTATCTTTTGTTGTTTACACGGACTAGACTCTAATTCTCACATATATGGATTTGACCATGATATTGTACTTCAATCGTATAAAAGCTTTGATTACAATTTAGGAATCGTTTTATCTAAATTGGAAAACAATAATGAATTGAATGATACGCTTTTAATCATAACAAGTGACCATGGACATTCAAACACCCTTACGCATATTGATCTTGTAGAATTTTTGGAATCAAGAAACTTTAGAGTTCTATCATATCCGTTTATTCTCAACAAATATTATAGAGATATTAATGCATCAGTTATGGTTTCAGGCAATTCGATGGCACATATCTATTTGCGAAAAGATTTTAGTTGGGAAAAAAAATATACCTTTATAGATTCCGAGAAACTCATTGATAGTTTACTTAAAATCAATGGAATTGATTTAGTCATGGCCTTAAATCAAAAAAATCATATTATAATTAAGAGCGATAGGGGGCTAGCTGTTCTAGAAGAAAAAGAAAATTTATTGCGATATCAACCACTTGAGAATGACCCCTTTGGGTATCCAAAAATGAATGAGTTTCTTTCTTCGGATGACGTTCTATCGCAAACCTACAATACTGAATATCCAGATGCATTAATCCAGATTGTTCAAATTTTTAAGTCAAATCGTTGTGGAGATATCGTTGTTAGTGCAGATTCAGGTTTTGACTTAAGAAAAAAATATGAATACCCTGAGCATAAATCTTCTCATGGATCACTACAAAAGAGTCATATGTTTGTACCTCTCATAATGAATAAGAGAATAAAACAGGAACACATAAGAACCGTAGATTTATTCCCAACAATATTAGATTATTTAAACAAAGAGATTGCAAATGATATTGATGGAAAGAAATTAAATGTTTATTGAATTTTCTTTATTTAAAAGACTTTTTATTTCGGTATATACGTTCTCTTCTTTTTTTTTTAAAGACGCGCTTAGTTCTTTGACAAGTCTATTGAACGCATTTTCTAAAATTTTTTGTTCTCCAAAAGATAAATCTTTTCCTTTTGAGATATCATTTATCTCTCGAAAAACCTCTCCCGCCATAATGATATTACCAGTTTTGAGTTTTTCCGTATAAGTTCTGTATCTTTTATTCCAACTAATATTTTCTTCTATTCTATATTTTGTTTTGCCTTTAATCAGCGACCAGAGAGCTTTCAATTCACTTTTTTTAGCGATTGGTCTCAATCCTCGGGCTTGAACTGAGCTCTGAGGGATCATTACAGTAATATCGCTATCAGCAACTTTTAGTATTAGGAATGTATGGGAAGTATCAGCTATTTTTTTTTCTTCAATTGAAACTACTGTTACCAGACCATGCGAGGGGTAGACAGCTCTGTCCCCAACTTTGTACATATTTTAATTATCTCACAATTCATATTTTACTTCAATTTTGAAACAACGTTTTTTTAATTGACTAAATATTTAATTTTGATTTATATTCAATATATGAATGTTGATAATTTGTTAACAACGTTTGAAAGATATTTGGAAGCTCAAAACTTATCCAAAAATACTATCAATACTTATATATGTGACATTAACCATTATTTGTCTGAAAAAAATTGTGTTAAAAACTTTTTAGATTCAGAAGAATTTATTAAAGTAATAAGCAAAAAAAGTTTGTTAAATTATTTTGAAGACATTCTCTGCTCAAATAAATATGATAACAATGTAAAATTAAAGGGCAAACTTAAACGAACAGTTTCGAAGAAAATATCATCATTCTCAAAATTTCTTGATTATTTGAAAAGAGAAGGAATTGTTGATAAAAACTACATAAGAACATTAGATCGATCTGAATTAATTGGAAAGTACGAAAGAAGTATAGAGCACAAAAAGTATATCGACCAGAAAGAATTATATAATTTTACAATTAGAATCTTTGAGATTGCTAACGATTCGGATAAAGATTTGATAATCTTAAGGGATGTGTCGATATTGCTAATATTAATTTTTACTGGTTTACGAGCTAGTGAAGTAAGTAATATAAAGATTCCTGATATAGATTTAAAAAATGATAAAATTGACAACATAGTGAGAAAAAGAGGGAAAAAGTCTGAAGTCCCTATAGAAACAAAATTTCTTAAACCTATACTAAAACAATATTTGGAACTCAGAAATCACATGGATTCAGAAAATATCAATAATCTTTTCTACAACAAAGCCAATAAACCAATAAGTAGGCAATTGGTTTACAAGATCGTCATAACCTATTCGTTAAAATTTCTTGGATATAGAATTTATCCACATACCTTACGGCACACTTTTGCTACTTGTTTGCTATTGAATGGAGCAACTACTGCTGAAGTTAAAAAAATGCTTGATCATGAAAACATTTCTTCAACGGAAATATACGAACATGTAAATGAAATAAAAAGTAAGTATAATCTTATAAATAATTTTTATAGAGATAATAATGGATAAAATTAAAGCAACAACAATTCTATGCGTAAAGAAAGACAACAAGGTTGCAATAGGTGGAGATGGACAAGTATCTCTGGGAGATTCAATCTTAAAGAGAACAGCCAAAAAGGTTAGAAAAATCTATAATAATGAAATTTTGATTGGGTTTGCAGGAGCAACCGCTGACGCAATCACGCTATTTGATAAATTCGAAGCCAAATTAGATGAATTTAAAGGCAATCTTAAAAGAGCAGCTGTCGAATTAGCTAAAGATTGGAGAACCGATAGAATCCTGAGAAGACTTGAAGCGATGATGATTGTTGCTGACAAAGATGATATTTTTTTAATTTCAGGTAGCGGTGATGTAATAGAACCCGATATTCCTATTTGTTCTGTTGGGTCTGGTGGTTTCTTTGCATACTCAGCGGCTAAAGCTCTTTATACTTTTTCTAATCTTTCTTCAGATCAAATTGTTTTGGAGTCTTTAAAAATTGCATCAGAGGTTTGCGTATATACAAATGAGAATATATCGCTTGAAACGATAGAATGATAATGAAGGAAGTTATTTTAACCCCAAGAGAAACTGTATCGGAACTTGATAAATATATTATAGGACAATCTGAAGCGAAAAAAGCTGTTGCTATAGCACTACGAAATAGGTGGAGAAGACAAAAAGTAAAGTCAAGCATTAAAGATGAGATATCTCCAAAGAATATATTAATGATCGGACCCACAGGTGTTGGGAAAACTGAAATTGCAAGAAGACTGGCGAAACTATCTAATGCTCCATTTATAAAAATAGAAGCCTCAAAATTTACCGAGGTTGGCTATGTTGGACGAGATGTAGAATCTATGGTTAGAGATTTGGTTGAGATTTCGGTAAAAATGATTAGCGATGAAGACAAGATATCAATTAATACTAAAGCGGAAGAGCTTGCTGAAGAAAAGATTCTGGATTTGTTATTATACAAAGAAAAAAAAGATAGCGATACTACAGCAACTAGGCAAAAATTTAGAAAAATGTTTAGAGAAGGTCAGCTTAATAAAAGAATGGTAGAAATCAATATCCCTGTGAAATTTTCACCTGTTCAATTTATAACTAATAATCCTAATGAAGAACTTGAAAATAATATGAGCGATATGTTGTCAAATCTTTTTCCCAACAAAGAGAAAAAAAGGAAAGTAACAATTGGTGAAGCCTACAAGATATTGATTGAACAAGAATCAGAAAAATTAATTGATAAAGATAGTATCAACGAAAGAGCAATCAACAGAGCCGAACACCTGGGAATTATCTTTATCGATGAAATCGACAAGATAGCAAGAGGTGTCGATAATTCAACCGGTCCAGATATTTCAAGGGAGGGTGTTCAACGAGATTTACTTCCTATTATAGAAGGGTCTTCCGTAAAGACAAAATATGGTATGGTCAAAACGGACCATATATTGTTTATTGGTGCCGGAGCATTTCATTCTTCAAAGCCTTCTGATTTAATTCCAGAGCTTCAAGGAAGATTCCCAATAAGAGTTGAACTTTCGGCGCTAGGGAAAAAAGATTTTGAAAGAATCTTGTGCGAACCTGACAATGCTTTATTAAAACAATACGAAGAACTACTGGCAACTGAAGAGATTAATCTGACTTTTCTTGCAGAAGGAATAAGTAGAATTGCAGAAATTTCTGTTGAAATTAATGAGAACAATGAAAATATTGGCGCTAGAAGACTCCATACTATCTTAGAAAAATTACTGGAAGATATATCTTTTTCGGCACCTGATATGCGAGAGAAAGATGTTACTATAGATGCTCAATATGTCGATAAAAAACTAAAAAGTATAATGAAAGATAGAGATTTGAGTAAATATATTTTATAATTCAGTTCTTTTAAACGATATGAAGAAAGACATACAAAGGGCAAATACATTACTTGAAGCCTTACCCTATATAAGAAAATTTAATTTAAAAACCATCGTATTTAAATATGGGGGTAGTATCGGATCTAAGGATTTTTCAAATTTTGCTAGGGATCTGGTTCTGATGAAATTAGTTGGAGTAAATCCCATTGTCGTTCATGGTGGAGGTACCGAAATAACAAAAGCGCTTGATGCAAATGGCATTAAGACAGAATTCGTTGATGGCTTAAGAGTTACCTGTGACGAAACTATTCGAATAATAGAGATGGTTTTGGTCAAAAAGATTAATAAAGAAATAGTCTCAAAGATTAATACCCATGGAGGTAGTTCGGTTGGGGTTTCAGGAAAAGAAAATGGACTCTTAAAGGTAAAAAAAATCAAGCTTTTGAGAAAAGGAATTGATTTGGGAAGGGTAGGCGAGATTGTTAGAGTTAATACAAAATTTATAGTAGGACTACAGAAAAAAGGGCACATCCCCGTAATTGCCCCTATTGGATGTAGCAATAAAGGAATTACTTATAACATTAATGCAGATCATGCAGCCTCAAAAATCGCTGCAGCATTAAAAGCAGAAAAATTAATTATTTTAACTGACGTACCTGGTATAAAAGGAGAAGACAATAAGTTGATATCGTCTCTTAGTAAAAAATCTGCAAATTTGTTAATTAGAAAAGGGGTAATAGCAAAAGGAATGGTACCAAAAGTTCAATGTCTTATTGATGCATTGACTGAGGGTGTTAATAAAACGCATATAATAGATGGTAGAATCGCCCATGCTGCTATCTTAGAAATTTTTACAGATTCTGGGATAGGCACAGAAATTTTATTATGAGGCAATATTGAAAAATAATAATATAGTTTCAGAGAGCAATAGATACCTAATTCAAAACTATCAAAGGTATCCGATTAAGATTGTGAAAGGTTCTGGATCATGGGTTTTCGACTCAATGGGTAGAAAGTATCTGGACTTTACAACTGGAATTGCGGTTAACAATCTTGGACACAACAATTCAAAAATTAACTCGTCAATAAAAAAACAAATTAAAAAGTTAGTTCATATTTCAAATCTTTTTGTTATAGAGGAACAAGTAAAATTTGCAAAAGAACTAGTTAAATTTAAGCCTGGATATAAGGTTTTCTTTTGCAATAGTGGAACCGAAGCCAATGAAGCCACCTTCAAATTAGCTAGGAAATGGGGGATTTTTAATGGAGGTAGAAATATAATTATATCTGCAACCGGAGCTTTTCATGGAAGGACATTTGGTTCGCTGAGTGCTACTCACCCAAAAAAATATAGAGACGGATTTTACCCTCTAGTCCCTGGTTTTAAATCGGTTGAACTTAATAATATTAAAAAACTCGAAGAAACAGTAAGAAAAAATAAGAAAATCGCAGCTATAATTCTAGAGCCTATCCAAGGAGAAGCTGGAGTTAAATTTGTAGATCCTCAATATTTAAAAAAAGTAGAAATTTTATGCAAAAAGAACAATATACTTTTTATCTTAGACGAAATTCAAGTTGGTCTTGGGAGAACTGGGAAAGTATATTGTCACCAACACTATAAACTTAATCCAGATATTATTTCTTTAGCTAAAGGATTGGGTGGCGGGATACCGTGTGGAGCGATAGTTGCTAATTCTAAAATAGCTGATTTTTTGACTCCCGGCTCCCATGGGACAACGATGGGTGGAAACCCTTTAGCCATGTCGGCTGGGTTATCAAGTTTTAAACAAACAACAGATAAAAAATTTCTAAAGGATGTTTCCAGAAAAGGAAAACTGTTTCTTAATGAATTAAAAAAGTTTAAAAAAAATAAATTCGTTAAAGATGTTAGGGGATTAGGATTAATACTTGCTATAGAATTTTTTTCTTCGGACATAGCTAAGAAATTTTCTGAACTATGTCTCCAGAATGGTTTATTAATTATACTCACAGAAAAATTCAATATTAGAATTTTACCTCCACTAAATGTTAAAATTACTGAAATATCAAAATCTATTAAAATTTTTGATTCTGCTCTTGGGAAAATGCATGAATAAATCGTTAATATCCATCGCGGATTTAAAATATAATGATCTCGAAAAGATTTTTAAACAAATTCTATTATTTAAAAAGAATAAAGCCTCAAATAGGCACAAAGGCAAGTCAGTCGGTTTGCTATTTGAGAAGTTTTCTACAAGAACCAGGCTCTCTTTCGAAGTGGCGATTTCAAGACTTGGAGCCTATCCCATCTATATAAATAAGTCGGATACTCAACTTTCAAGAGGAGAATCGATTAAAGAAACCGCTAAAATGTTTTCTCTTTATTTGGATGCGCTCGTATATAGAACATCAAAACAAAAACATATGGAAGATTTTGTAAATTTTTCAGATATTCCGGTTATTAATGCCCTTTCTGATTTCGAGCACCCCACACAAATTATTTCAGATATTTTTTCTATAAAAGAAATGAAACCTACTGAGAATATTAAAAAAATAAAAATTTTATATATCGGCGATGGAAACAACATTGCTAATTCATTATGTTTAATAGCGGGTATTTTGGATTTGAATTTGATTATTTGTTGCCCTAAAGGTTATGAGCCAGATTCAAAAATACTTAAATCAGTTAAAAATAAAATAAAAATTACCCACAATCCTCAACTAGCCATTAAAAATGTAGATATTGTATATACTGATATTTGGACGAGCATGGGCATGGAAGGGGAGGAAAAAAGAAGACTTAAAGATTTTAAAAAATTTCAGGTAAATTCTGAATTAATTCAAGGTGCAAAAAAGGACCATATATTCTTGCATTGTTTACCAGCTCATATTGGAGAAGAGGTAAGTAAAGAAATTATCGAATCAAAAAATTCAGCTGTTTATCTTCAAGCAGAAAATAAAATTTATACCGCAATGGCCATTATTGACCATTGTTTATCCTAGATTTTAAATTATCAATTACCTTTCTACTGATACCTAATTTTCTAAGTTCACTTTCGGGGGTATTTATAATTGAATTTATGTCACCAAACTTTTTGATTAACTTATTTTTAGTTTTTTTACCAATTCCATAAATATTATCTAGATCTGATACAAACATAGATTGTTTCCTTTTAGATTTGTGAAACTGGACGGCAAACCGATGTGCCTCATCTCTTGCATTGATTAATATTCTTAATTCTTCTCCATATTTATTGAAATTTACAGGTTTCTTTTTATTTGGTAGATATATTTTGTCGATTTGTTCTGATTTTGTAGGTTTTGCAATTGACGCAATATTCACGATTCCTTTCGCTAATTTTAATACTCTATTTAAATGACCCTTGCCACCATCAATTAAAATTAAATCCGGCTTCTCCCAGCCAGGTTCCCCAATCCTATTAAGCCTTCTTGATACAACTTCTTCCATCATTGCATAGTCATTCGGACCTTTCGTTAAAATTTTAAATTTTCTATATAAACTCTTTTGCGGTTTCCCATTTATGAAAGTTATCATCGAAGCGACAGAATTTGTGCCCTGAAGATTCGATATATCAAAACATTCAATCCTCTTAGGGGTATTTTTTAAATCCATAATTTCCTTTATCTTGTTAAGTCTTAAATTGATTTCCTTTTCTAGTTCTACATTCCTCTTTATTTGATTCTGTGCATTTTTAATCGCAAGATCTATCAATTCTATATTTCTTCCTCTTTGAACAACCTCTATCTTCGTGTTCGACAAAGAAAAACTAAATAAATCTTTTTTTAGTTCTTCTACATATGGGAAAGTAAGAGGCAATAAGATTGTTTTGGGAGCGGATGTTTTTTGTGAATAGAACTGCGAGATGAGTTGGTAAATTTCAATATTAATCTGGTTCGTTTTTGATTCAACGTACAAGTCGGCCTTGTCTATAATACATCCCCCTCTAAGAAATAAAATAATTATTTGTATCTTATTTCCTAGCACATACAATCCTATTATGTCTGTATTTTTTAATCCCCTTGTCGATATTGCTTCAAAGAAATGAGGATTACTTACTAAATTTAATTGATCTCTATAAAAGGCTGCCTCTTCAAATCTTTCTTCCCTGGACATTAAATTCATTTTTTCATTAATTTGTTTCTTTAGCTCGCCGACTTTTCCTTTGAATATATCTTTTATTAAAGATATATTTTTTGAATAAATTTTATTTAGAGAATGATCATCACAAGGACCTATGCACATGCCTATATCCTTATAGATGCAAGCCCTTTTTCTGTGCATATTAAATTTGTTATCGGTGCAATTCCTGATTCCAAATATCTTCCGCAGTAATCTTTTTGTTTTATACAATTTATCTGAGGACTTAAAGGGTCCCAGGTATATCGAATTTTTATCATTACATTTTCTAGCCATAGAAATTCGCGGGTAGTCTTTTTGAATTTCAATCCTTATGGAAGCATATGTCTTATCATCCTTAAGAAGGACATTGTATTTTGGCTGTCTTTTCTTAATTGTATCATTTTCAAGGATTAAGGCATCATCTTCGGTTTTTGTTGATATAAAGTCAAAACTTTCGGTTTCTTTCATTAGAAAATCAATATTCATTCTAGAATCTCTAGATTTAGAAAAATAAGATTTAATCCTTTTTTTAAGGTTTTTTGCTTTCCCAACATATAAAATTTCATTTTCTTTGTTCTTAAATATATATATTCCAGGGTCATCAGGAATTGTAGATATTTTATTTTTTTCCAAATCCATTTGTTTATCTTATCTGATTTTGTTTATATAGAAAATCTGCTAACTTTTATTATTATGGCTAAGTTTGATATAGCAAAGATAATTAAGAAAATGCAAAACTGCAAAAAAAATAGTAATCCTACCGCTGTTGAGAGCTTCATTGAACTTAATAAAAAAAGGGATCCATTTAAAGTTTTAATATCAACAATAATAAGTTTGAGAACTAAAGATGAAGTTACTTACCAATCCTCAAAAAACTTATTTAAGTTAGCTTCAACTCCGAAAACTATATCAAATCTTTCAATCAGCCAAATTCAAAAAGCAATTTATCCTTGTGGGTTTTTCAGGAATAAATCAAAGACAATTAAAGAAATATCAAAGAATATTTTAAATGATCATAATGGTACAACCCCTGATTCTATAAATAAACTTCTAAAATTTAAGGGAGTTGGAAGAAAAACCGCAAATCTTGTAATGATACTTGGATACAATAAGCCTGGAATTTGTGTTGATACACATGTACACAGGATTTTTAATCGAATAGGTTATGTAAAAACGAAAACCCCAAACGAAACTGAATTTGTTCTGAGAAATAAATTGCCCTTAAAATTCTGGCTACCTATTAATTCTTTATTAGTGTTTTATGGTCAAAAAGTTTGCAGACCGATATCGCCATATTGTAGCAAATGCGCAATAAACCTTTACTGTAGACAAGTGGGAGTTGACAAGAGCAGATAAAGCCTTATCTATTAAGCGGCTTTATTTCCTAGACGCTATAATACATAACAAATTCAAACGGATTAGGCCTTGCTCGCCAAGGAGTAATTTCCTCATTCGTTTTATAATCTATGTACGCATCAATTAAATCTTTAGTAAACACATCTCCCTGTAGAAGGAACTTGTAATCCCTTCTGAGTGCCTCTAATGCTTCTTCTAACGATACAGGTACAGATGGATACTTACTCAATTCTTTATCTGAAAGTGTATAGATATCTTTTTCTAACTCAGGCCCAGGTTTGATTTTGTTTTTGATACCATCAAGTCCAGCCATTAAGAGAGCTGAAAAAACTAAATAACAATTTGATGCTGGGTCTGGGAATCTTATTTCGACCCTTTTTGCTTTTGGATTTGTTGAATACATCGGTATTCTTGCAGCTGCACTCCTGTTTCGTGCGGAATGGGCAAGAATAATTGGTGCCTCATATCCTGGAACTAATCTCTTGTACGAATTGATAGTCGAGTTTGAAAACGCACAAATAGCTCTAGCATGCTTCAATACACCACCTATATAATATAGTGCTGTGTCGCTTAAGCCAGCGTATTTTTTTCCTGCGAAAAGAGGTTTGCCTCCCTTCCATATTGATTGATGGACGTGCATTCCTGATCCATTATCCACGAACACAGGCTTGGGCATAAACGTTGCGGATTTCCCGTGAAGCTTTGCAACGTTCTTAACGATGTATTTGTACCACATAACTTTGTCAGCCATTGTTTTTAAGGGAGCAAAAGTCATATCGATCTCTGCTTGGCCTGGTCCCCCAACTTCGTGGTGGTGACATTCGACACTTATACCGCAATCTTGCATGATTTTCACCATTTCGGACCTTACATCCTGGTATGTGTCGTTAGGAGCCATAGGGAAATAACCTTCTTTGTATCTAATTTTATGTCCGAGGTTAGGTAGCTCATCCTCTCCTGAATTCCATTCTCCTTCTACTGAATCAACAGAATAAAACGCTGAATTAGGTGATGACTCGTATCGAACATCATCGAAAATAAAAAATTCTAACTCAGGACCGAAATGTGCTGTATCACCGACCCCAGTTTTTTTCAAATATTGTTCCGCTTTGGTAGCGACATATCTTGGGTCTTTGTCATATCTTTCCTTTGTGACTGCATCCCTGATGTCGCAAGTAATTGAAAGAGTAGAGTGAGATAAAAATGGATCAATTACTGCGGTTGAGGGGTCAGGCATGAGAAGCATGTCACTATCATTAATGTCTTTCCATATTCTTATACTCGATCCATCAAATCCCAGACCATCCTTAAATACCCCGGCATCTATTTCTGATACAGGGAAAGAAGTATGCTGCCAAGTTCCCAATAAGTCACAAAATCTTAAATCAACGATTTCAATTTTTTTGGACTTAATAAGCTTTAGTACATCATTAACGCTATAACTCATGAAGTACCTCCTTTAAATTTGTGTTAATCGAGTTTCAATTTTCAAACGGCTTCATCGCCAGTTTCGCCAGTTCTAATTCTTATAGCTTGTTCGATTGGAAGAACAAAAATTTTCCCATCACCAATTTTATCCGTATTAGCGGAAGACTGAATTGCTTTTAATACACTATCAATTTTTTCATCAGGCACAGCAATCTCTAATTGAAGTTTCGGAATAAATTCAATTTCGTATTCTGCACCTCTATAAACTTCGGTGTGTCCTTTCTGTCTTCCAAAGCCTTTGACTTCGGAGACTGTCATACCAGTAACTCCAACACCTTTTAAGGCATCTTTAACATCATCTAATTTGAATGGCTTTATAATAGCCTGAATCATTTTCATTTCGATTCCTCCAGCATTTAAATTACGTGTCAATATTATGACACATTTCAAAGAAATACTACAAAAGGCGCATCTCTTTATTGACTATGTGCAATATTCATGCCAATACTTTCTTTACTTTCTTGCACTAAATTTAAGCCCAGCTTCTGCTCTATCCCAAGTTTTGTCATTTATGTCTTTGAGCTCAGCTACTCTTACTTTTTGGGATGCAGTCATTGGGAAGCCACCTTCAAAAATCTCTATAAATCTTGGGACCATAGCAATAATGGTCTTTTCTGCCATCCATTTACAAAATTCAGCATAATCGAATTTTTCACCTTCTTTTACGATGACATTAAGCTTTAATTCATCATCGGAAACATCAGGAAGTCTGACACCTACTGCTATAGCATCTTGTATGGCTGGATATTCTAATGCGAGATCTGCAACCGCTATTGGATCAACATTCTCTCCAGAAACTCTTAATCTGGAGTACCGTCCTTGGAAATAGTACCTCCCATCTGTACCAGCTGCAAAAATGTCATCAGAATTGAAAAATCCATCGTCATCAAATGCCTCACGAGTTCTTCTTTCATCTTTAAAATATTCATTAAGAGTCGTATTTGGTAGTAAGGGTCTAATAAAGAGTAAGCCTTTTGCGCTCTCTGGTGGAGATTTTTCAGATACCGGATCCCAATGCGGCCTTATGACTTCTTCAATATTCTCTGGATTTCTAATTTCTAAATAATATCCATCAACTACATATCCACAAGATCCAGCTCTTTCGTCTTCTGGATATTTCCATAAGGGCATTCCCATTTCGGTAGAACCATAACCTTCGATTATTTTTAAATTAAACCTTTCTTCGAATTCTTTCAGATTTTTTGGGGCAGGCCCTGCTAAAACAAATCTAATATTATGTTTTTGATCATATTCACTAGGTTTTGCAGACCATAAATATTCTGATACTGCACCTAAAAAGTTTGTTATTGTTGCTCCACAAGCATGGGCCCACTTGAAAAACTTAGATGCGGAAAATCTTGGAAAGAATACGGCTGTTGCCCCTGCACCAATGGAGCTAAACAAACACATGGCTTGCGCATTTGCATGTCCTAGAGAAAGCACACTCATCAAAATATCGTCAGCACCTACTCCTTGCTGCAAGTAGCTTCTTACTGTCATTATTATTCCACCATGCTCTCTGACTACACCTTTAGGAAGACCAGTAGTTCCAGATGTAAACATACATCTCTCCTGGTCTCTTATCGATACTTCAACATTAGGATTTTCAGAAGAAAATTCATATAAATTATCAAAGTTTTCAACAGGAATACTTCCTACCTTCTCGGGAATATTTTGGGTTTTTTCTGTAATGAATATTGTCTTAACATGCTCTAGTTTGTCTGCTATAGCTTCTATCAATGGAAGGCCGGATAGATCAATTACTAGTGCTACCATTTCAGAATAATTTATTACGTATGCAAGTCTGTCTCCTTTCTCATCCTTATTTATAGGAACTTGTACGCCACCTGTTTTATGTATTGCAATAATGGAAAGAACAAATTCAGCACAATTAATCATATACATGCCAACTTTGTCACCTTTGTTCACGCCAACTTTTTCTATTAATCCATTTGCAATTTGGTTAGCCTTTTCATTGGTTTCTTCATAGGAATATGTTTCAACAATTTCCCCTTCAGGATTACCTATCTTAAACATCGCTTTGTCTGGATAATTAATCGCACCATCCTCTAAATATTTTGTGATTGGTTTCCAAGTAGATGTGTCCTTAAAGGTTCCATTTGGGAGCCCGCCTGTTCCCATATACCTTTCATTTATTGGTCTGAAAAAAAGCTTCATGATACTTTACTTTCTTGCACTAAATTTAAGTCCAGCTTCTGCTCTATCCCAAGTTTTGTCGTTAATTTCTTTAAGTTCTGCTACTTTCACTTTTTGTGTAGCAGTCATTGGGAACCCATCTTCAAAAATCTCTATAAACCTTGGAACCATCGCAATAATAGCTTTCTCTGCCATCCATGTACAAAATTCAGCATAATTAAATTTCTCACCTTCTTTTACGACGATATTAAGCTTTAATTCATCGTCAGACACATCAGGGAGCCTGACACCTACTGCTATGGCGTCATGTATGGCCGGATATTCCAATGCAAGATCTGCAACTGCTACTGGGTCAACATTCTCGCCAGAAACTCTTAGTCGAGTATGTCTTCCCACAAAATAATATCTTCCATCAGTTCCACAGGCCATAACATCATCTGAATTAAAGAATTCATCATCATCAAATGCCTCACGAGTTCTTCTTTCGTCTTTAAAATATTCATTAAGAGTCGTATTTGGTACCAGAGGTCTAATATACAGAATCCCTTTAGCTGAATCTGGAGGATTTGGATCTGTGTATGGATCCCAATGAGGCCTTATAATTTCCCCTATGTTCTCTGGATTTCTTAGCTCTACATAAAAGCCTTCCGTAGGATAACCCATAGATTTATCTCTATGGTCTTCTGGGTTTTTCCATAAAACCATACCCATCTCAGTTGAACCATAACCATCTATTACTCTTACGTTGAATCTTTTCTGGAAATCTATTAAGTTTCTTGGGGCAGGAGAGCCAAGCATTATTCTAATATTATGTTTTTGGTCATATTCGCTAGGCTTAGAAGACCAAAGATATTCTGCTACAGCACCCAACATATTAACGCAAGTTGCACCACAATTATGAGCCCACTTAAAGAAGTTTGATGCAGAAAATCTGGGGAAGAAGATAGCAGTAGCACCAGCGCCAATAGAAGTAAATAGACACATTGCTTGAGCATTTGCATGTCCTAGAGAAAGCACACTCATCATTGTATCCTCGCTTCTAATTCCTTGCTGTTGTAGATACGCTCTGACAGTTAAAATAACTCCACCATGTTCCCTTACAACACCTTTGGGCATACCTGTAGTTCCAGATGTAAACATGCATCTTTCTTTATCATCAATCCCCACATCTACATTGGGATTCTCGGTAGAAAAATCATAAAGATTGTTGAATGGTTCAGCAGGAATATTGCCAATCTTTTCAGGGACATCAGCTGGTTCGCCCGTTACATAAATATTCTTTAGGTTCTCTAGTTTGTCTGCTATATCTTGAATCAGTAGTAATCCGGAAGGGTCCACCACTAGTGCAACCTGATCAGAATAATTTATTATATAAGCAAGCCTTTCACCTTTCTCGTCCTTATTGATTGGAACTTGTATGGCCCCAGTTTTATGAATAGCTATAATTGAAAGAACAAATTCAGCGCAATTAATCATATACATACCAACTTTATCGCCTTTTCTAACTCCGACTTTTTCTATCAATCCGTTCGCTACCTGATTAGCTTTGTCGTTAGTCTCTTTATATGAATAGGTCTCAACTACACTCCCTTCTCCATTAGCGATTTTAAACATAGGCTTGTCTGGATAGTTTACTGCCCCATCTTCTAAATATTTTGTTACTGGCTTCCAAGTAGAAGTATCATCGAATGTTCCGTTTGGAAGAGCCCCGCTGCCGGTGTACTCAGGAGATCTAGTTTTAAATAATAATTGCATAGGTAACCCCCTCTCGTTGCATTATTTTATAGTACAAAATAGTTATTATAGGTTGCCATATATTTGAAAAAGATAAAAGTGACTAAATAAAAGTTGCTTTCTTTATCTTTGAGACAAAGTTCGAAATCTTCTGACCGATAATTCGCTCTTTTCTGCTCAAATTTGCTTCAATTATTTTTATAATCGCACTTCCTATTACTATTCCATTGCACACCTTTTTTAATTGATTAACGTGGACTGGTTTTGATATACCAAATCCAACACAAACAGGTTTTTTTGTTTTTTTCTTAATTTTGGCGATGATGTTTCTTAGATTTTTATCTATTTTTTCTCTTACCCCAGTTACGCCCGTAACAGAAACTAAATAAATGAAAGAATTAGACAATCTTGATACGAGATCGATTCGTTCTTGAGTACTGGTAGGAGCTAACAAATAAACTAATTCGAGTTCGGCATGATTTGCAGCTTGCTGAGTTTCAAACGCCTCTTCTGGTGGAAGGTCAACTATTAGAACTCCTTCTGCCCCCACTTTCTTGATATCTTGCATGACTTTTTTTAATCCGTACTGCAAAAAGGGATTAAAGTAACCGAATATAATTATAGGAGTTTTATAATTCAATCTAAATTTTTTTACCATATTTAGAGCATTGGATATGTTTACTTTATTTCTCAAAGCTCTTTCCGAAGCTTTTTGAATAGTTGGACCATCAGAGATTGGATCAGAAAATGGTATTCCTAATTCAATTATATCAACTCTATTTTTAGATAGTGATTCTAGAATTTTATAGGATGTATGAATATCGGGATCCCCAGCGGCAATGTAAGCTACAAAGCACACTTTCCCTTCTTTGTTAACTTTTCTTATTGTATCAATCAATGTCATGTTCAGCGACAAGTTTGTTTGTTCTCCAAAAAATCATTAACAGATTGTAGATCTTTATCTCCTCTTCCGGATAAATTAACAATTATTATCTGGTTCTTTTTCATTTTAGGGGCTGAAGTTAAAGCATAAGCAAGTGCATGGGAAGTTTCTAATGCTGCAATTATACCCTCTTTCTGGGAGAAATATTGTAGAGCTTTGACAGCTTGCCTATCATTGACTGATGTATATTTAACTCTTTTTGTATCATTCAGAAAAGAGTGTTCAGGCCCAACTCCAGGATAATCAAGACCTGCAGAAACTGAATGAGTTTCCTTAATTTGCCCATGTCCATCTTGTAAAACATAGGTTTTACTCCCATGTAGTACTCCGATGCTTCCAGCAGTGATGCTTGCTGAATGAAGCCCAGTATTAAGACCCTTTCCTCCAGCTTCGACCCCAACCATGCTAACATTTTCATCATTTAAAAAGGGATGAAACAACCCAATGGCATTGGACCCGCCACCGACGCAAGCAATTAAAAGATTGGGTAATTTTGACTCTAGATTAAGAATTTGTTTTCGCGTTTCTTTCCCTATTATTGATTGAAAATCTCTAACAATCATTGGATATGGATGCGGACCAGCAACACTTCCTATTATGTAGAAAGTATCCCTAACATTTGTTACCCAATCTCTTAATGCCTCATTTAGTGCATCCTTTAGTGTTTGAGACCCTGATTTCACCGAAATCACATTTGCTCCAAGTAATTTCATTTTTTGTACATTGATTGATTGTCTGTAAGTATCTAAAACACCCATATAAATTTCGCATTTGAGTCCCAAGAGAGCACAAACAGTTGCGGTGGCTACACCATGTTGGCCTGCCCCGGTTTCAGCAATAATTCTTTTTTTGCCCATGGCTTTTGCTAATATTGCCTGACCAACTGTATTGTTTATTTTATGAGCGCCAGTGTGGGCAAGATCTTCTCTTTTTAAATATATTTTTGCACCCCCGATACTCTTAGATGTTTTTTCAGCCAGATATAAAGGAGTAGGTCTTCCTACAAAATTTTTAAGCAAATTATCAACTTGGGCCTTAAAATTTTTATTATTTTTAATTTTTTTATAATTTCTCTCAAGTTCATCCAGGGCTGGCATTAAAGTTTCAGAAACAAATTTACCCCCATAATCCCCAAATCTTCCGTATTTATCGGGATTATTTCTGTAATTTTTGACGTTCTTATTCATGATTTTACTAATCTTACAATAGATTCAAGTTTTTCAACATCTTTATATCCTGGAGACGACTCTGTGCCAGAGCAAACATCAACGAAATTAATTTGGGTCTCTTGCATTGCTTTTTTTATATTGTTTTTATTTAAACCGCCTGATAAAATCATTTTCTCTTTCGGAAAAATATCTGAGATAGTGCTCCAGTCAAAAATTTTGCCCGTACCACCTCTTTCTTTATCATCCGAGGAATCAAAAAGCCAGTATTCGCTATTAAATTTAGAAATAGATTCCTGTAGATTCAATTTTCTGGCTGAAAAAGCTTTAATCGTTTTACAATCTATATTTTCTATTACTTCAGGGCTTTCATCTCCATGTAATTGAACATAGTCTAGGTCTAGATTCGTAACGTATTCGTTTATAGTTCCTATATCTTCATTGACGAAAACTCCAACTTTCAATATCTTGCTATCAAGCTTTTTGGCTATTTCGTATGCTTTTTTTAAATCCACAAATCTTTTGCTTTTCGAGTAGAAATTTAACCCAATCAAATCGACCCCAAGATCGCTACATAAAACAGCATCTTCGACATTCGTTAATCCACAAATCTTAATTCTATTCATCGGTAATTAACTCTAAATAATCTTTTCTCATTCTTTGATAATTAAAATTTTCTTCTATAAAAATCTTAGCCGATTCTCCCATTTTATCTAATTTATCTCTGTTTTGATGGGCCTCCATTATCTTCGTGCGTATGCTATTTGTATCGTATGGGTCAACAAGGAATCCATTAATTCCATCCAATATCAGCTCCTCAGTTCCACTATTTTTAGATCCAATAACAGGAATCGATCTTGCCATACTTTCAATCACGACATTCGGTAGGCCCTCAATTTTTGAATCCCATTTCCTGTTGCATAATATAAAAATATCAGCACAATCATAGTATTTATGAATTATGTCTCTATTGATTCCACCAATAAAAATCACTCTATCCTCGATTTTCAAAGAAGTAGCTAATTTTTTGTAATCATTTAGGAATCTTCCCTCTCCTACGCAGATATATTTGATATTCGTATTGCTAATTTTCGATAATGCTTTGATTACGTAATCCTGACCTTTTCTTGGTAGAAGTCTCGCTACTGTTAAAAGGACGAATTCATCTTTTTTTATGTTTAACGAGTTTCTTATTTCATAATCTTTATTCCTATTTATGAATTCGTCATCTATTCCGTTATATATCAGCTTTATTTTCTCCTTACTAAAATAATCTGGATGTTTGTTCATCAATTTCTCAGTATTTTTACTGACTGCCACGATAGATTTCGCATTCTTGTATAATTTTTTTAAAAAATGTTTGAAAACCATTTTGGAAAATTTCTTGCTGTTTAATATTGATTCGATTCCTGATCCGGCAATTCTAACTATTTGATCAATCTCTTTATTGTTTAGTAGCCCTCCCACAATTTCGGCTTCTTCTCCTAGGTAAACAATCTTGTGTGGTGCGAAATCGTTAATTGACTCCTTTAATTTCCGCAATCCTAAAAAATATTGAAGCAAGGGGATTTTTTTAAAATTTTTTCCTCCCAAAAAATCTATTCTCTTAATTGGGTATCCTACTGTTTCATCACGATTTTCTGTTGAATATGACGGACAACAAACCATTAATTCATATTCAGAACTTACAATATCAGCAATTCTCTTAGCCGATGTCGCTATACCACCTTGAAATGGAGGAAATTCGTGTGTGTAAAGAAGAACTTTCACACACTAATTATATTGTATTATATGATATATCAAAGCTTATGATTGACACTATAAGTTGGGTGAGTTAGCTTTTCCTACGGTGGAGGTATAAATGATTGGTGGTTTAGGAATTTGGGAATTGGTTCTTATTTTGGTAATAGTTTTACTTATATTCGGCCCTAGCAAATTAGGTGATATAGGATCCGCTTTGGGGAAAGGTGTCTCTGGCTTTAAAAAATCTATACAAGATAAAGATACAGAAGAAACAGAAGAAACAGAAGAAGCGGATAAAAACAATAGCTCAAAAAAAAGCTAAGTATTTTAAATTTTTTGTGCTAATTCGATTAAAACGCTATTCATATCCTTTGGATGAGCAAAAGCTACGATGGTGTTATTTATCCCTTCTCTAGGTTCGTGATCTATCATTTCTATGCCCATACTTTCTAGACGTTTTATTCCTAACCGAATATCGTCTACAAGATAGCAAACATGATGTATTCCCTCCCCTTTTTTTTCCAAAAATTTAGAAATAGATGAATCTTGAACTATGGGTTCGAGGAGCTCTATGGCAGTTGATTTAATATCTTTGGGTAAAAGCATTATTGCTCTTATACCTTGATCCGAAGATGTTTCATCATGAGTAATCTCAAGACCTAAAGTCTTTTCATATAATTTTGCAGTTTTGGTGGCATTATAGACCGCGATACCCACGTGATACAAATTGCCAACTTCAAAGACGTGCATGGCTTATAAATCTAATACATAACCCCCAATTCATCAACTTATTTCATATTGATTTACGGAGCTGTCTTCAAAAAGGTTGATATCTAACTTTTTAATATCTCGATGATTTTTATTATTTTCAATTATTTTGTCTATAGTTTGAATTAAGTTGGGATTTATACTAATTTTAATCTTCTCTTCTTTGCTTGAATTAGTTTGTGCTATGATTTTTCTTAATAATTCATAGCATATAATTTCTTTTTTTGTTACAAGACCCGAACCATAACAAAGGTGACAGTTTTCACTTACAAGTGTTGAAGTTCTAGTTCCTCTTTTCTGTCTTGTCATTTCGATGATTCCGAATTTGGACATGGGGAGGATTGTATGTTTTGCCTTATCAATTTTCATCGAATTCTTAAAAATATCAAAAAGCTTCCTCATCTCAGCCTTTTTATTCAAATCGATAAAATCTACTAGTATGATTCCACTTAAATTTCTTAATATTATTTGATGAGCTATTTCTTTCGCTGCATAGATGTTAACACTTAAGATGGATTCTTTAGTGTTGTTGAGACTTCTGCCCGAATTAACGTCAACAACTGTTAATCCTTCTTTCTCTTCGATAATCAAGAAAGAACCATTTTTTAAATTTACTTTTTTATGGAATATTTTCTCTATATCTTTATCTATATTATTTCTCTTAAAAATATCTTCTTTCTTGCTTACAATCTTTAATTTTATATTGCTCTGGTTTTTCTTTAAATTTTTTTTAAAATAGTTGTAAGTTTTTCTCGAATTAAATTCAATTTCCTTTGTGGTATCAATTAAAAATTCTCTTAATATACTATCAATTATATTGTCTTCTTGATGCAAGATGCCATGAGGACCATTTTCTTTAAATTGTTTTAAGATTTCTTTCCATTTTCTTTTTGTTTTTAAAATATCTTCGCTTATATCTTTAATGGAATTGTTCTGAGATAGAGTTCTTAATATAATCCCAATATCTTTAGTGACCAATTTTTTTAACGATTTAAGCTTTGACCTTTTTTCCTCACCATTGATTTTCTTTGAGATTCCGAAGAACCCAGGCTTGCTCAGAATAACACAAAATTTTGAAGGAAGAGCAATAAAATTGGATACTTTAGGAGCCTTTCTTGGATCATAATCACTTACTCCTTGAACCATGATGAAATTATCTTTTATTATTTCGCGTGCTTCTAAAGCCTCGTTCCCCATTTCCTCTTTTAAAGGATTGAAATTAGACAAAAAAGCAGATTTTCCAACACCTATATCTACAAAAGATGCTTCAATCCCACTAGCCGAACGATTTGTCCTTGCTTTGTAAATATTGCCTCTTATAGATATTTGTTCGCTAATATTATCAATAAAGAAGTTCCTTAGCCTAGAGTTATCTATAATAGCAACTCTTATTTCATCAAGTGTTTCACTAATTAGAATTTTTCTCAATTATTCTCTTTTTAATAAATCAAATATTAATTCTGCTATATCTTCTGATTCCAATTTCCCATCTTTGAGTTTACTAATTGCTTTTTTAACTTTATCCATATCTTTTATTCTTTCCAACTTTTGCTTGAGGTTTCGATTTAGTAGTTCATCTAAGTCGGATATTTTCCTCGCACTTCTTTTTGCTAACAAGGAACCATTTGACTCCTCAAATTCTCTAAATGATTTTATTTCATCCATTATTTCATTGATTCCAATATCATTTTCTGCTTGGGCTGTTAAAACCTTGGTTCTCCATTTTGGAGTTGTTTGTTTTAGGGATATCATATAATCAATTTCTCTTGCTAGTTTCTCTGCTCCCCCACGATCTGATTTGTTTACTATAAAAATATCTCCGATTTCCATTAATCCTGCTTTCATTGCTTGTATACTATCACCAGATTCTGGAACCAGGGTTACTATAACACAGTCAGAGATTTTAATGATCCCAAGTTCGGTCTGACCAACGCCCACGGTTTCAATTATTACGATATCCATTCCAAAGATATCAAAAAGCTTTATTATTGCACTTGTAGAATTTGATAATCCACCAAAATCTCCTCTGCTACCGATACTTCTGATAAAAACCTCATTATCTAGGGTATGCTCTTGCATTCTAATTCTATCTCCAAGCACAGCTCCACCAGTGAACGGGCTACTTGGATCGACGGCAATTACTCCAATTTTTAATTTTTTTTCTCTAAACCTTGCTATAATTTTATTTGTCAAAGTACTTTTACCAGCACCTGGTGGGCCCGTCATTCCTATTCTGTACGCATGATTTGGAACTTCTTTTATAGACCGAGAAATCCTAGAAATTGCTGACGGGTCGCTTTCTACGATACTTATAAGTCTTGATAGACATACCCTGTCACCAGACAATAGACCATTCATTAGATTTTTTTCATTTTTTTTCATTAGATTTCCTAATTATTTTCTCAAAGTGTGTTTTCTTGATTTCCATGACTGATAATCTTGACTGTTTAATTAAGCCCATCTTTGATAATGTCGAATCTTCTTTTATCTCACTCAAGCTAATTTTTCTTTTCAAACTTTTTTTTGCTTTTAAATCAACTACAACCCATTTTTTATCTTTTGTTGTTGGATCTTGATAGTATTCCTTTACAACTTCGGTGATACCTACTATTTCTTTGCCTTCATTGCTATGATAGAAAAGAACTTGATCCTTTTTTTCCATCATTTTTAGATAATTTCTTGCTTGAAAATTTCGAACCCCATCCCAATATGTTACTTTATCCTTTAACATGTCATTCCATGAATATTTAAAGGGTTCTGACTTGACAAGCCAATACTTCATGAAATTAATTTAATTTATTAATTAATTTTTGTAAAATGTATTAGTGATGTTTTTAATACCTGCTATAGACATAAAAGACCAAAAATGTGTGAGACTTTTTAAGGGAAACTTTGAGAAAGAAACGATTTATTCAAATAGCCCCCTAGATGTTTCAAGCAAATGGCAATCAGATGGTGCTAAATTGATACACATTGTAGATTTAGATGGTGCTCTTGAGGGTGAAAGTAAGAATTTTCAACTTATACAGGCAATTCTCAAAAATAAAAAATGTGAATTCCAAATTGGTGGTGGAATTAGAGATTTGAAAACGATTGAGAGGTATATATCTATTGGGGCAAAAAGAGTAATATTAGGGACATCAGCATTCATTGATGAAGATTTCTTTCAAACAGCCTGTGAAACTTATGGTGATAAGATTGCCGTTGGTTTAGATATTAAAGATGATAAGATTGCAATTAAAGGTTGGAATACAAAAATTGACATGAAGATTGAAGATGCTATTTCAAGGTTTGAGAACTTGAAAGTCTCGCTAATAGTTCTGACATCTGTTGATAGAGATGGGACACTTGAAGGTTTCAATAAGAATCTTACTGAGGATTATTTGAAATTATCTAATATACCAATAATAATATCAGGCGGAATTAAGGACTGTCGAGATTTAAAGCAAATAAAATCTATGAATGATAAAAGAATTTACGGAGTAATACTAGGTAAATCAATATATGAAAACAGAATAAATTTCAAAGATTGTATTAAGGAATATGGCGATGTTAGCTAAAAGGATCATACCTTGTTTGGATATTGACAAGGGAAGAGTTGTAAAAGGAATTAATTTTGTTAATTTGATTGACGCTGGAAATCCTGTGGAAATTGCTGAGAGGTATAGTACGGAAGGGGCTGACGAGATTACCTTCTTAGATATAACAGCATCGAATGAAGAAAGAAATATCATGATTGATACCATTGAAAGAGCAGCGGATAAAGTGTTTGTTCCTTTAACTGTTGGAGGGGGAATACGTAATACTGAAGATATAAGACTACTTTTATTGGCGGGAGCGGATAAGATTTCGATTAATACTGCTGCAGTTAACGATCCAAATATTGTTACCGAATCTGCAAAAAAATTTGGTTCTCAGAGTATAGTTGTCGCAATTGATGTAAAAAAGAAAAGAAAGGGTTTGTGGGAAGTTTTTACCCATGGAGGTAGAAAACCGACGGGAATTAATGCCCTTGACTGGATAAAAAAAATGGAACGATATGGAGCCGGAGAAATTCTTCTAACATCGATGGATAGAGATGGAACAAAAAAAGGATATGATTTAGAAATCCTATCTTTGATAAGTGAAACCATAACAATACCTGTTGTAGCATCTGGTGGTGCGGGCAACTTGAAGCACATAGCAGACGCATTTGTTTTGGGTAAAGCTGATGCTGCTCTTTGTGCGTCCATATTCCATTTTGGAGAGTACACTATCAGTGAGGTTAAAAATTTCTTATCAAAGCATGATATATTAGTTAGAAAATGAAATATGAATATCCGTAGACGATTGGAGATTAACGAATCAAAGATTTTGTCCCCTTTTGCTTCTCTTAGTAGTGATACCAAAGGTAGATTACGAAAAGAAAAAAAATGTAATTTAAGAACAGAATATCAAAGAGATAGAGACAGAATAATTCATTCAAAATCTTTTAGAAGGCTAAAAGATAAAACTCAAGTTTTTCTTGCTCCATACGGGGATCACTTCAGAACTAGATTGACCCATGTTCTTGAGGTCGCACAGATTGCTCGAACGATATCTAGGTCTTTAGCCTTGAATGAAGATTTAACCGAAGCCATATCTCTTGGACATGATTTAGGCCATACACCTTTTGGACATGCTGGCGAACAGGCCCTTGACACAGTCCATCCAGGTGGATTTAGACATTATATTCACAGTCTTAGGATTGTTGAATTACTCGAAAAGGAAGGAAAGGGTTTGAACTTAACACTTGAGGTTAAAGATGGAATATCAAAGCACTCAAAAGGTAAAGGACCTATTGTGAATAAAAAAATTCCAATTATGACTCTAGAAGGACAAGTTGTTAGGTTCTCAGATATCTTTGCTTATTTTACACATGATTTAGATGATGCTATAAGGTCATCTTTAATCAGAAAAAAAGATATACCTACTAGGCTACTTAAGTTTTTTGGGAATACGCATTCTCAAAGAATTTCTAAAGTTGTATTGGATATCATCAATGAAACGAAAAAAAATTCTTTTAAATCAGCAACTATATCTAAGGAGCTTGAACGAAATCTTGTTTACATGAGAGATTTTTTATTTGAAAAAGTTTATTATCAGAAAAAAATTAAAGATAATTTTGAAAAAGCTAAACAAATCTTAATTGATCTATATAATTTTTTCCTATTGAATGATAAGAAACTTAAAGAGTTATATAAATTTAAAAGTGAAACTCATCAAAATGATTGTCGTGACTTCATCGCCGGAATGAGTGACGATTTTGCCCTTGAAATTCATAAGTCCATCTTTACACCCAAAAAATGGTCTTTCGTAGACTTTAAAGGATAAGTTGTATATAGAAATATGATAAAATACCTTGGGTCAGTTCCTTTCTTAAATTCTAAACCCCTTACATATTTATTTGATAATAATTTTATTAGAAATTACAAAACCTATGAATGTTACCCCTCGTCATTATTGGATCCTTTAATATCAGGAAAAGTTTTTTTATCATTACTTTCCATTGCTGATCATTTATCTAATAAGGATGTTCTTTCTCTGACAGATTATTGTATAAGTTCTTATGGAAAAGTCGGTAGTGTAATTTTGGTATCTAAATCAAAATTAAAAGATATAAAAAACGTAGTTCTAGATAGTAGATCTAAAAGCTCAAACATGCTTTTCAAGGTAATTCAATCCTCTTTTCTTAATATCGATGTTGATTATGAAATTAGAGAGCCAAAATTAAATATGAGAATGGAGCCTGGTGTCGGATATGTCATTATAGGTGATCTTAGTTTAGAGATTATTTCGTCAGACCCAATAGGGATTAACACATATGACTTGGGAGAAATTTGGTTCAAGGAGACCGGATTCCCCTTTACATTTGGGACATACAATTATTTAAATCCTTCTCCTAAAAAAGAAGAACTAGATTTTCTCGATAACTCTTATATGGAGGGTTCTAAAAATATTAATTCGATAATTGATGATTTCTTGATTGGTAATCAACATAAAATAGAAAAAAAAATTGCCGAAGAATATCTAAATGAAAGAATCTTTTATAAAATTACAGATGATCATATCAAGGGCATCAATCTTTTTTTGAAACTCTCTTCGAAATTTGCAAATTGGAAAAAAAATAGTTTTAATAACAAAATCTAAATTATGTCAAAAAAAATTATCACTCTTGGACATAGTCCTGATGCAGATGATGCTTTTATGTTCTACGCAATTTCAAAAGGTATTGTTAAATCAGACAAGTTTGAATTTAGACATCTTATAAAAGATATACAAACTCTTAATAAAATGGCAATAGGCAAAGAATTGGATACAACAGCTGTGTCTGCGTATGCCTACGTTCAATTATATGATAGCTATCGAATCATGGATTGCGGTGCAAGTATGGGAAATAGATATGGTCCAATAGTAGTTGCGAAACCCGGAACGAAAATGACAAAGGGGATTAGGATTGCAATTCCGGGAAAATCAACTTCAGCTTTCTTGCTTCTAAGGTTTTATTGTGATGATGCCAAGTTCGTGGAATACAATTTTGATGAAATTATGCCAGCGATAATTAACTCTGAAGTTGATGCTGGCCTTATTATACATGAAGGTCAAATTACCTTCGGAGCTTTTGGTCTAAATTTATTATTAGATATACCTAAACTATGGCACAATGAATGCAAATATCCGATACCTCTTGGCTTAAATGTTGTGAGCAGATCCTTAGACTTGGAGATTCAAATAGAAATCTCTAAAATGATTAAGCAAAGTATTTCATATGCTCTATCAAATACCGAGGAGGCTCTTGACTATGCAATGGAATTTGGTAGAGGCATATCAAGAGATATAGCAAAAAAATTTATTTTTATGTATGTAAACGAAGATACCTTAGATTTGAATTATAGAGGTATCAACGGACTCAAATTCATGTACACCTCAGCCTTTACAAAAGGTTTAATTGAAAAGAATATCGAGCTTGATATTATTTTAACTTAATCGTCTCCCCGTTAATCATTGATAGTTTTAAATCATTATTGTTTGAGTCAATTACGGACATAAAGGGGTTGTCATTTTTTATTCTAAAAGCTATTAAGTCGGCCTTTTTGTTTTTTTTTATTGTCCCTACCATATTCTCGATGCCGAGGGCTCTTGCTCCTCCTATCGTAGCTTTCTCCAGAACGATTTTCTCACAATTTTTCTTAGCAAATTTCTTTGAGTGGAGATACAAAGACTTAATTTCATCTAAAAAATTTATTGAAAAATTGCTAGATAATCCATCCGTGCCTAATCCAATATTCTTGTATTTAAGGAAAAATTTTAAATTAGGTAACCTTTGATTTAAAAATAAATTACTTCGCGGGCATAGAACAACGCCATATTGCTCTCTCTCTAGTATTTTTAAGTCTGCTTTTATTAAATTATTCATATGCACTAGAAGTATTCTTTGTTTATTTTTATTAAGATTATTCAAGTAGGAAAGGGGGGAGTCACTTTTAATTTTTATTTTTGGTCTTTTTGGTAACATTGGAAAAATTATATCTTCCAGGCCACTCTTCTTTTTTTGAATTAATCTAATCTCATCTCTACTTTCAGAGAGGTGTATGCCGAGATTTATTTTTCTATTTTGAGCAATTTTGAATAGATTTTGCAATTTCTCAGTATCAAGTGTATAGATTGAGTGGGGAAACAGTCTTAAATTAAACATGCCGTTTTTATCTTTTCTGTCTAAATTAATCAATTTCCTAAAAAAACTTTTGTCGATATTCGGCATAGTTGAATTTACTACTTCAAAAAAATATACTGTCCTTATTTTACTTCTGATTATTTCTTGAAAATCTAGTCCATTGTACGAACTTATCTGTCCAATGGTTGTAACGCCTGAATCAATTGATTCTTTTAGTGATTTCCTAACAGAATTAATTATCATTTCTTTCTTAGAAGTTTGTTTTTTTAAATCTATAATTTGAGCTAGCCAGGAAGAAAACGAATTAAAAGGAATTAATTTTCTTCTAATCCAATTTAATTCGAGATGGATATGAGCGTTAATAAACCCTGGCATTAATATGCAATCTTCTAAATTGATTATTTTATATTTATTTTTATTGACTTCTGAATTGGGAAGAATATCTTCAATTTTGTCGTTATTGACTATGACCGAATACCCATACAAGGGTTGGTTGCCACAAAAAAGAATATATCTGGCCCTTAAAGCTTTTTGCATATCTCCTACGGCTCCAAATACTGTACTTGACCTTTAAAAACTAATCTGACCCGAACAAATTTGTTCAACTGGTCCTTCCATTACGAGATTGTAATTATCATCAATTTCGATAGACAAGATACCTCCCTGCATTTGGACATTTACTTTATTATCTAGAAGGTCTAATTTGTGGCCAACTGAGACTACTGCACAGGAACTACTACCTGATGCTAATGTATAACCCGCTCCTCTTTCCCATATTTCGATTTTCACCTTTTTTCTTGAAACTATTTGAGCAAATTGTACATTTGTTTTGTTGGGAAACATTTTATTTTTTTCAATTAATGGCCCAAATTCAGTTGCATCCTTAGGGCTTATTGTTTTTTTGAAAATCACACAATGAGGATTACCTACTGTTACAGAGGTAAAAATGAATTTTTTCTTTTTAATCCTTATTGTTTCATTTATAGCATATTTCATATGAGAGATTACAGGAATTTTTTTTGATTCAAAAACAGCCTGACCCATTTGAACTTTGACTAGACTAGACTTTTTACTGCTCTTGATTATTGCACATTTAACTAAGCCCCCTTTCGTTTCAACGGTAAAAATTCTTTTTTTAGTATATCTATTATCGTATAAAAATTTTGAAAAAATTCTCAAACCATTTCCGCTTTTTTCTGCTTCTGAGCCGTCGGGATTAAAAATTTGCAAACCGAAATCAGCTTTTCTTGAGGGAACGAGTAATAATAGTCCATCTGATCCAATCCCAAAATTTCTATCACATATTTTTTTAATTAAGCCCTTATTTAGCTTACGGTTGAGTTCTTTCTTATCAATAACTATATAGTCATTGCCGAGTCCGTGAGATTTGATAAAATTGTTCATATCCTGATTATATTAAACGATTTAGTTTGTGATAATAGAGTGAATTTGTAGATAAATAATTTTTTTTTGTATAAAATTAATCAATGCAACCATGGGAGGTTTTTTGTGATGATTGAAAATATGTACGATGTTAAAGATAAAGTCGCAATCGTAACGGGTAGCTCAAGAGGTATAGGGAAGCAATGCGCTTTGGCTTTTGCTGAAGGCGGGGCTAAGCTTGTTCTTAATTATGTTAATAATCAAGAAGCGGCTGAGATTACAGCTGAAGAGGTAAGTGCTCTTGGCTCCGAAGCTATAATTATCCAAGCCGATGTTAAGGACTTTGAGGCTTGCCAGACGTTGGGCGAACAGGCAATAAAAAAGTACGGGAAAGTTGATTTTCTGGTTAATAATGCCGGTATCAATAGAGATATAACGTTTAGTAGAATGTCTCAGGAGCAGTGGAGCGAAGTTGTTAATACAAATTTAGGTGCTTTGTTCAATATGTGTAAGGCGGTCGTTCCACATATGAGGGATGCTGGTTCTGGTGTAATTATTTCAATTTCTTCTATTATTGGTGAAACTGGCAATATTGGACAATCAAATTATGCAGCAACAAAGAGCGGTATGTATGGATTTACAAAAAGCTTAGCCAGAGAACTCGCAAAAGATAATATTAGAGTTAATACCGTGTCACCTGGTTTTGTTGAAACTGACATGCTTCATACAGTACCACCCGATATTTTGGCAGGAATTAAGGATGATATTCCCATGGGAAGATTTGGGTATGCTGACGAAATTGCCTTAGCTGTGCTTTATCTATGTTCTACCGCGGGTTCTTGGATTACGGGTACAAATCTAAGTATCAACGGTGGGCATAATATGTAGTTTTTATTGTGGGAGACGATATGCTCTCCTACAATAAGAACATTTTCTTAGTAAATAAAATTGTGTGAAGGTAAATCAAGCAAATACATAAAAATGTATCCTGCCAGAATTGTTATAAAACCAGATATCGACAAATAAGAAATCCTATAGCCGCTAATTTTGTAAATAGATCTTAATAAAATTAATAGGAAATAAATACTCCATGAAAGAACCGAAATTGTAGCAACAGTTCCGAACCAGTAACTTCCAATCTGATTTTTTGAGAGGACAAAACCCAATACGAGACCTATTGTCATAAGAGGAAAAGATAGCGTAATCAACAAGAAATTAACTTTTTCGATCAGATCAAGACTTGGCAGCCTGCCAATTTTATTAATTTTCTTATTTTTGATATTTTTATATTGATATAAAAACATTAGGCTAAATATTATAGAAACAAAAAGAATGGTATGAGAAAGTAGATTCAATAGTACATGAGATATTAATATTCTATTATTAAAAAGTAGATTATTACCCTCGCCTATATCAAAGATTATAGGAACAGTCAAAATGAAAGCTACTGGAGAAACAAAAAGTGAATATAAATTCTTAATGCTTGGTTTTATGAATAAGTAGCATGATATAGAAAGAAATAATGCTATTACAAAAAGATTTACCTCTAAACTTTTTGATGCATAGTTTACATCTTTAACAATCAATAGTATTGCTTGAACGGAAATTGCCATAATAAAAAGAAAATGGCCAATCTTGGAAAATTTTATTTTTCCAGAGGCAACGTAATACAAAGTCAGTATGAACGATATTGCATAGAGAACCGGAACAAAAATCGTTGATTCCATTAAATTGTCTCACTTATTTCTTTCTGATAATTCTTGGTTAATTCGTTGCTAAGTTCATCTAAATCACCGTCAAGAATATAATCGATTTTGTGAAAAGTTCGACTAAGCCTATGATCGCTTACGCGTCCTTGTGGAAAATTGTATGTTCGTATCTTTTCACTTCTGTCTCCAGCGCCAACTAAAGCTTTCCTCGTCTTAGACATATTTTCTTGTTGTTTTATTTGTTCATTTTCAAAAAGCTTAGCTCTTAATATTCTCATGGCTTTCTCTTTGTTCCTATGTTGAGACTTTGCGTCTTGATTCTGTATTACAATGCCTGATGGTTCATGAGTAATTCTTATAGCGGAATCAGTCTTGTTAACATGCTGCCCGCCCGCACCGGAGGCCCTATAGGTATCGATTCTTAAATCTTTTTCATTGATTTCGATTTCTACTTCGTCTACCTCAGGCAAGACCGCAACGGTTGCTGTAGAGGTATGAACTCTGCCACTAGTTTCAGTAATAGGGACTCTTTGAACTCTATGAACGCCACTTTCAAATTTCATAAAAGAATAAATATTTTCTCCCCTTATCGAAACAATTGCTTCTTTTGTTCCGCCAAGTCCCATTTTGTTCTTGTTGATTATTTCTGCCTTCCATCCTCTGCGTTCCGCATATCTTAAGTACATTCTCAATAAATCGCTTGCAAAAAGTGCCGCCTCATCTCCCCCGGCTCCAGCTCTTATCTCTAAAATGACATCTTTTGAATCCATGGGGTCTTTTGGTTTAAATTCATCTTGAATTTTCTCTTCAATGTTTTTAAGTTCCTTATTTAAATTATTTAATTCTTCTTGGGCTAGTTCTGCCAACTCTATGTCTTTAGATAGTTCCTGATTCTCAATTATCATATGTTCTACTTCTTGAAGCTGCAAAAAGAGTGCTACCATTTCAGAAATTTGACTTCTTTTTTTTGAAAGTTCTTTGATAGAATTAGAATTTAGATTTGGTGATGAAAGCTGTAAATCAATACTACTAAGCTCTTTTGATAAATCTTCTAGTTTTTCTCTGACTTTTTGCCCTATCATATAGAAACCCGGCTTGCAAACTCTTAACTATGGGATAGAATTATATCATGGATATCTTTGATATCCTTGATAATAAGGTTAAGGATGCCGTAGAGCAAAAACTGAAATTGGAGAGTAGGGTATCGAGTTTAGAGAAGGAGATTGAAAGATTAAATAAGGATTGTCTAGACTTAAAAACGAAAGATACTGTCTATAAAGATGAAATTAGCTCTGTCCTTAGTGAATTAGATAGAGCGGTAAAAGATTTAGATATTTAGTGAAGGAAATACGATTAAGTCATTTAGAAAAAAGTTTAAAGTTTAAAACTGAATGTAGCGACAAGATTTTAAATGAAATTGAAGAATACATAAATAAAAAGTTCTTGGAGCATAGTTTAGAAAAAAATTCGCCTTCTTCCTTGGAAATATCTAATCTCCTTTTGGTAAATGCAGTTTACGAAATCCTTTCCTTGAAAAAAGATAAGGAAAAGGATAATGAAAGAATCTCTTCAATTATATCAATGCTCTCGTAATAAGTTTGAATTAAGAGAACATCTTCGAACTAAAAGAAGTAAGTTAAGTAGTTCATTTGTTTGGATGAAATCGGAACAAATTTCGTATTCTCTGATCAAAGAGTTATCGTTGAAATTAAAAAAATCTGACCGAATTGCTTTATACAGCCCTATTGCTGGCGAGGTTGATACCAGATTGATAGATTTTGAGATAAGAAAATTGAATAAAAGTGTTTATTATCCAAAAATAATTGGTGAAAGAATGTATTTTGTTAAAACAAATTCACTTGACGATCTCTCACTAGGGCATTTTGGAATACGAGAACCAGCTGGTGAAAAATATATAAGCATCAGTAATCTTGATATTTTCATTATCCCTGCGATTGCCATAGGCCTTGATGGATCTAGATTAGGATTTGGTAAGGGATTTTACGATAAGGAACTTGAAGATGTTCCCAGAAGAAAGATGTTCTCTGCGATATTCGATTTTCAATTAGTCGACAAAGAATTTAGAGAAGAGCACGATATAAAAGTGGATAAAGTTTTTACTGAAAAAAGGGTTATTACAATAAATTAGGAGGAAATTATGGATATTATCTTAATCTCGATTTGCATAGCATGTTGTGTTGGAGGATTTGGTCTATTCTGGTTAATAAGTCGGAATAATCTTATTAAAGACATTAAAGACAAGAAAGAAAGATCTGAAACAATGATTTCAATTGCAAAAAGTAAATCGATAAAAATTACTAAAGAAACAGAAAGAAAAATTAAACAATTTAAATCTTCTCAGATTAAAAAAATTAAAGATGAGATTGAATCTACAAGAAAACTAATGACCGAGAAAGAGGCAAATTTATTGGAGAGGGAGAAGAATCTCAATGCTAGTCAGACCGAAGTAACCAGAAGAGGGGCTCAACTAGAATTAAAAGAGGAAACGTGCGATCAACAAGAGTTAAAGTATAGATCCAAAGAAGAAGAATTAAGTTCAATTTTGGAAGATGCTAAATCAAAAATAGAAACTATTTCGGGTTTGTCCAGAGAAGAAGCGAAGCAAGAGCTGGTTGGGGCTGTAGAGAATGAAGCGAAAATACTCGCGGCCAGAAAAATTAAAGAGATAGAAAAAAATTTGAAAGATGAAGCAGAGGAGAAAGCCAAAAATATTATTGCTTTAGCCATACAAAAGTATGCTGCTTCCTATACGTCGGAAAAAACATCATCCGTTGTTACTCTTCCAAGTGATGATATGAAAGGAAGGATTATTGGTCGAGAGGGTAGGAATATTAGAACAATCGAATCAAAAACGGGAGTTGATATCATTATTGATGATACGCCTGGTATAGTCACGGTTTCTTCTCACAATCCTTTAAGAAGAGAAATTGCCTCAAGATCGATTAAGAAATTGCTTGACGATGGAAGAGTTCATCCAGGAAGAATTGAAGAAATTGTTGATGAAATTGAGGAACAACTAGGCAAAGAAATCCAACAGTTAGGAGAAGATGCAATACTAGAAATTGGTATTAGCAATATGAATCCTGAGCTAATTAAGCTTGTGGGCAATATGAAATATCGTACATCGTACTCTCAGAATATTTTGGACCATTCCTTAGAAGTTGCTCAAATTTGTGGGGTATTAGCTTCAGAAATAGGCCTAGATCCTAAATTAGCTAAAAGAGCAGGATTACTACATGACATAGGTAAATCTGTCGATCATACAATCGAAGGTAACCATGTAGATATTGGAGCAGATTTAGTTAAAAAATATCATGAACCACCTGAAGTTATCGAAGCGGTTGAATCTTCCCATTCCGATCATCCCTCTAGCCTTTATACTATTCTTGTCCAAGCCTCTGATGCAATTTCAGCTGCAAGGCCAGGAGCAAGAAAAGAATCCTACGAGTCTTATGTTAAAAGAGTTAAAGAACTTGAAGATATAGGATTATCTTTTAATGGAGTGGACAAGTGCTTTGCCATTCAAGCTGGTAGAGAGGTAAGGGTAATGGTGGAAAGTGACAAAATTAATGATGATGAAGCGACAATTCTCTCTCACGATATAGCAAAGAAGATAGAGGAGGAAGTTTCCTATCCGGGTAACGTAAAAATTACTGTAATTAGAGAAGTTAGAGTAGCAGCAATGGCAAATTAGTCCTTAAGGGCTATTCTAGCTGCAGCAAGTCTCGCGATAGGGACCCTAAAGGGGGAACAGCTTACATAATCAAGTCCTATTTTATGACAAAATTCAATCGATGCAGGATCACCACCGTGTTCACCACAAATACCAACTTTAAGATTTTTTCTAGTTGATTTACCTTTCTCGATGCCGATTTTCATAAGTTCCCCAACACCGTCGATGTCAATGCTCGTAAAAGGATCTTTCTCTAATATCTCGGTTGTTTTTCCATCTATATCAATTTTGATTTCCATATATGCGTTAATAAATTTAGCAGCATCGTCTCTTGAATATGCAAAAACTGTTTGAGTCAAATCATTTGTACCAAAGGAGAAAAATTCTGCTTCTTTTGCAATTTGGTCTGCAACAACAGTAGCTCTTGGAACCTCAATCATGGTGCCTACCATGTAATTGATTTTCTTTTTTCCTAGAACTTCTTTTGCAACTTCATTGATTATATTCTTTTGGAATTTAATTTCGGATACCATCCCGACCAATGGGACCATAATTTCAGGACTTACTTTAATTTTCTTTTTAGATACTTCAATTGCTGCTTCAAAAATTGCCCTTACTTGCATTCTTGTAATTTCTGGCATTATTATTCCTAGCCTACAACCTCTAAGGCCCAGCATTGGATTAAACTCATGAAGCTCTTCGACTCTATCTAAAAGTTTTCTTTTCTTATCAATAAGGCTTGAACTACTTTTGTTCGTTTCTAGTTCTTTAATCTCCAACATCAAATCTTCTCTTTTTGGTAAAAATTCATGTAGAGGTGGATCTAACAATCTAATAGTGCAAGGTAAACCATTCATTGCGGTAAAAAGTCCGACAAAATCTTCTTTTTGCATCTTTTGAAGCTTGTTGAGATGAGAAATTCTATCATTTAATGATTTTGCGAGAATCATATTTTGCATAATTTTTATTCTGTTTTCCGCAAAAAACATATGCTCAGTTCTACATAGACCTATCCCTTCTGCGCCAAATTTGATAGCTATTTGTGCATCGACTGGAACATCGGCATTAGCTCTAACTCTGAGCCTTCTAAATTTATCTGCCCATTTTAGGATTGTTGAAAAGATTAAGTATCTCTCGGATGCTCTCTCTTTCATGTTGCCTTGCATGACTTGAATTACTTCTGATGCTACTACAGGGATATCACCTGAATATACTTTTCCGTCAAACCCATCGATTGAAATATAATCACCTTCATTGATTAATTTTTCATCTACACTAAAAGACCTTGCAGGTATATTGACCTTGATTTTCTCTGCTCCCACAACACAAACTTTGCCCATTTGTCTTCCTACGACTGCCGCATGACTTGTTTTTCCACCTCTTGCGGTTAGTACACCATGTGCTGCTGCCATACCATGTATATCATCGGGATTGGTTTCTTTGGTAACGAGAATGACTCTGCTACCTTTCTTGCTCATTTCAACCGCTGTTTGAGCATCAAGCGCAACTTGTCCTGATGCAGCTCCTGGAGAAGCCGCTAGCCCTTTAGTGAATTCATCAAATTTCTTTTTATCAGAAGGATTAAATATAGGAAATAAAAATTGCTCTAACTGTTCTGGCAATACTCTCATTACGGCTTCTTCTTTTGAAATTAATCTCTCTTTAACCATATCGCATGCAATTTTGGCTGCAGCAATACCCGATCTTTTAGCTGACCTTGTTTGTAACAGGTAAAGTGTTTCGTTTTCAATTGTAAATTCAAAATCCTGCATATCACGAAAATGCCTTTCTAAAGTTTTGGCAGTATTTTCTATTTGAAGATGGACCTTTCTCATCTCTCTTTGCATTGTTTTTATATTCTTAGGAGTCCTAATTCCTGCCACGACATCTTCGCCTTGCGCGTTTAATAGGTATTCTGCAAATAACTCTTTCTCGCCCGATGAAGGATCTCTAGTAAACCCAACTCCAGTTCCACAATCCCTACCCATATTACCAAAAACCATCGATTGTACTGTAACGGCAGTGCCAATTTCCGACGGAATATCATATTGCTTTCTATAGAAAATAGCTCTTTTATTGTTCCAAGAAAGAAAAACCGCATCAATTGCTTCCATAAGCTGATTGTTTGGGTTTTGAGGAAATTGCAAACCCGTCTTTGATTTTACAAGTTTTTTGTAATCTTGGACAAGAGTTTTCAAGGCGGAATGATCAAGATCAAGATCATGTTTAGCCCCCTTTTTCTTCTTTAGATTATCCAACATTTCTTCAAATAAATTCTTATTCACTTTCAGAACTACATCTGAAAACATTTGAATAAATCTTCTATACGCATCCCATGCAAATCTTGGATTTCTGGTTTTTTTACTCAATCCTATAACCGTTTTGTCATTCAAACCTAAGTTGAGAATTGTGTCCATCATTCCTGGCATAGAAAACATCGAACCAGACCTTACCGAAACTAATAATGGATTAGATGAATTACCAAATCTTTTGCCTGTCAATTTTTCGAGCTTGGATAGATTCCCTTTTATTTCACTATTTATTTCTTTAGGAGTTTTTCTTTTGTTTTTATAGAATATTCCACAAACTTCAGTTGAAATTGTGAATCCAGGAGGAACATTAATGCCTATTTCTGTCATCTCGGCTAAACCTGCCCCTTTTCCACCAAGGATTTCTTTCATTGATCCATTGCCATCAGCCTTTTTATTTCCGAAAAAATAAACACATTTTTTAGAATTTCTTTTGGTTTTCATTCATCCTCCTCTTTAAATCTCTGAGAAATTAGCAAATCCGGAGATTATATTTTTCATGTTTGTTAAAAGATTTATTCTGTTTCGTTTTGTTTCTTCGTTTTTGTCCATTACTAAAACGTTGTCAAAAAATTCTGATAGACATGGGGATGTTTTTAGAATTTCTTTCAAGCACACTTCGGGGTTTTTGCTCATCGAACTAGGAGAAAAAGCTTTTTGAAGTTTTTTTAATTCTTCAAAAAGAGAGATTTCAAATTTGTTATCAAGCAAGTTTTCGTTTATATCTATTTTAGAATTTTCTTTAGTTATATTTTTTAATCTTTTAAATATTTCAATTACTGACATCAATTCTTTTTTACCTTCATATTTTTTTAAGACGAACGCTTTCTCTAAAATAGATTTCATATCTCTAATCTGATATTCATTATTTACTAGAGAATTAACAATGTTCATATTAAAACCTTTCTCAATTAGATAATTCCTTATTCTTTCATTGAAAAATTCTATTGCTTTATTCTTATTTTCCTCTTTGATTTTACTATGACCGCTCTTTTCAACTTCAGCGATCGAAAAATTTAAGATTTCAATTAAATCTATATTTTTCTTAAGATTCTCGGCTATCCTAATTATACCTATACTGTTCCTTCGAAGTCCATATGGGTCCGAGCTGCCTGTTGGGTTCAATCCTAAATAAAAACAAGATGCGATGATATCGATTTTGTCAGAGATACTAATTATTTTTGCTAAATTATTACTTGGTAGCGCATCACTTCTCCCTCTTGGTAGATGGTGTTCTTCAATAATTTGAGCGATATTTTTATTGTACTTTTTATAATAGTGTTTCCCCATGAGACCTTGAAGTTCAGGAAATTCATAAACCATCTGAGAAGATAGGTCGGCCTTTAACAACCTACAGCAGGATTTCAAATCGACATTTAATTTTTTTTCATCTAAATCCAATATTTGAAGTAATTTCTTCGAATTTTTCAAAATTCTATCAGATTTATCTTTATAAGTTCCCACCCCCTCAATAAACGTTATAGATGATAGTTTTTTTACAAGATTAGATAGACCAATTTTTTTATCTTCCTCATAAAAGAATTTAGCATCAGCTAATCGTGCTCTGATGACTTTTTCGTTTCCTGAGATTACTACTTGATTGTTGATGAATGATGAACCAGCGATAAATATAAATTGAGAATCCAATTTAGAATAATTACTATCTTTGAAGACAGGAAAGTATTTTTGATGACCTTTCATCACTGATATGTTAACTTCTTTAGGAATCTGAAGAAAATTTTTATCAAATTTTCCAGACAAAACATTTGGATATTCTGTAAGATTGGCAACGTGGTCTAACAATTCTTCATCGATTTCAACAAAAAATTTTGATTTTTTCTCTATTTTCTTGATTTGATTAACGATAATCTTTTTTCTTTCTTTAAAATCTAAAATAACATGACTTTTTTTCATATATTCTAGATATTGTTTAATGGAATTAATTTTCGTGCCTTGATTTGAATAAAATCTATGACCATAAATGATATTTTCATTCTTGATGCCATTAATCTTTAATTTTATAAATTCTTTACCAAATAATGAGAAAATATTTTTTATTGGCCTTACAAATTCGATGTTACTAGACCCCCACCTCATGGATTTTCTATTTTTTAATAATTTGATTGAATTCGTTGTGACATCAACTAAAAAATCTTTTGTTTCTATTCCTTTTATATGTTGATTTGCAGATAAAAATTTATTACCATCTTTTTCTATTATTTTAATATCATTTTTCTTAAGCGAGTTTTTCTCCAAAAAAGCTAATCCTGGCTTTAGGAATTCTCCTTTCTCATTAATTGATATTTTTCTTGGTGGGCCTACGATGAATCTTTCCTTGTCTTTCTGTTGGTTGGCTAATCCCCCTATGATAAGAGTGAGTCTTCTTGGTGTGCAATATCGAGTTATAATGGAGTAATTAATTGCATTTGAATCCAAATTGTCTTTGAAGATACTTTCCAATTGAATTCCTAGTTCATTTACAAGTCTAGCTGGTATTTCTTCGGTAAATATTTCTAATAAAAAACTCGAAAGATTTTTATTCTTTTTCATAAATTTTCAAATATAATGCTGCAGACTTTTTAACAAGTTCTCTGATTTCTAATATGTATCTTGCTCTTTCTGTAACGCTTATACTCCTTCTAGCATCTAACAAATTAAATAAATGAGAACATTTTAAGCAATAGTCATAAGCGGGAAGAGGCAAATCATTTGTTAAAAGATTCTCGCATTCTTTTTTTGATCCATCAAAAAACGTTTTTAGCATATCTATATTTGCAAGTTCAAAATTGTATTTAGAAAATTCGTACTCAGTCCTGAAATGAATATCACCATATTTAATTTCTTTTGACCAATTTAAATCATACACGCTCTGAACTTTTTGGAGATACATAGCAATCCTTTCAGTTCCATATGTGATTTCTACCGTGATAGGATTTAAATCAAAACCGCCAGCTTGTTGAAAATAAGTAAATTGAGTAATTTCCATTCCATCAAGCCATACTTCCCAGCCGAGGCCCCAGGCTCCAAGTGTTGGAGATTCCCAATCATCTTCTACGAATCTTGTATCGTGCTTTTTGGTGTCAATTCCTAATTTGTTTAAACTTTCTAGATAAAGGTCTTGAATATTATCTACTGAGGGCTTTATTACTACTTGGAACTGGTAATAGTGCTGAAGTCTATTTGGGTTTTCTCCATATCTTCCATCTGTCGGTCTTCTGCAGGGCTCAACGTATGCAGCCGACCAAGGAGTTTTGCCTAAACATCTTAAAAATGTTCCAGGATGAAAGGTCCCAGCCCCTTTTTCAATATCGTAAGGTTGAAGAATTACGCAGCCTTTTTCTGCCCAGAATTCTTGTAATTTGAAAATTAGATTTTGAAAATACATAAAAAAATGATGATAACATCAAACTAAATCTAATTCTATTTGATTTATTTCAGTATATTTCACCGACTAGCGAGTTCTGGAAAGCTTCCTTTATTTTTACGTTAACCATTTTTCCAATAAAGCTTCTATCAAGATTTCTTATATTCACAACTTTGTTATGGGTAGTTCTTCCAAACAAATCATCGGAATTATTTTTGCTAACCCCTTCGACCAAGACCTCGTAGGCTTTGCTAATGTGTTGAATATTGTTCTCTAGAGAAATTTCTTTTTGTTTCTTTTGAAGCTTATAGAGCCTATCTGATGCAATTTCATCTGAAACATGTACCTCCATTTTTTCTCCGAGGGTTCCAGGTCTAATGGAATACTTAAATGAATAAACTGTATCAAATCTGATATCTTCTATAAGTTTCATAGTCTCTTGAAAATCTTCATCTGTCTCGTTGGAGAAACCGATGATAATGTCTGTTGACAGACTCAAATCTGGCATTGCTTCTCTGAGTTTTCTTATGCTTTCTCTGTACCAATCGATTGTATAAGTTCTATTCATCGATTTAAGAACTTTGTTTGATCCTGATTGGACCGGAAGATGTAATTGTCTACAAATCTTCGGATTGTTTTTCATTGAATCAATCATCTTCGAGGTAACATCCCTAGGAAAAGAGGTAGTAAATCTAATTCTTTCTAGCCCACCAAGTTTACCAAGATAATCAAGTAGATTATGAAATCTTTCTCCATTATGTTTCCAAGAATTAACAGTTTGACCAATGTATGTAAGTTCTTTTGCCCCTTGATTAATGAGAAGTTTAGATTCTTCGAGTATATCCTCTAGAGATCTATTGATTTCTTTACCTCTGACAGTAGGAACAATACAGTATGCACATTCTTTATTGCAACCTTGTTGTATTGAAACAAAACCATTTACTTTATCTTTTTTATGGTAGGGATGTATTTCGAATACTTCTTGGACATCCATCGATGTTTCAATCTTCTTAACATCTAATGAATCTTTTAAATCCTTAACTATATTCATTAATTTCGGTATGCTCCTAGGCCCAACAACAAAATCAAGATACGGAATCTGTTTGATTAATTTTTTGCCATAGAGTTGTGCGACGCATCCAGTCATACCTATTAGAAGATTTGGATTAGATTTCTTAAGATTTTTGTATCTACCAAGCGCACTTGTAGCCTTATGGTCAGCTTTTTCTCTTATTGCACAAGTGTTAACTATTATTACGTCAGCATCGGAAGGATTATTAACTGGAATTCCGGATAATGAATTCAGAATTCTATCTGAATCATATTCGTTCATTTGACAACCGTATGTCTCAATAAAAACGGATAATTTTTTCACTCTCAAATTTTAACAACCTTTCTCCCTTATGCAATAGTTTAAAAAAGTCTAGCTTGACTAACAAATTTCAATTTTGTACCATTTTTTGATGTTAGCTTGGACTAAAGATATCAACTCAAAACAGTGGAAAACCTTTGTTGCCGCTTTTCTTGGTTGGACTTTAGATGCCATGGATCTTCTTCTTTATGTCTTCGCATTTAAATTTATTGCACAAACATTTGATTTAACAGGTCCACAAGCAGCTGTTTTATTTAGTATAACCCTAGCTTCTTCCGCGCTTGGTGGAATTGTTTTTGGAATTATATCCGATTATATTGGCAGGATAAGAGCCCTAACTTATTCTATTTTGATTTATTCATTATTTACCATGTTCTCTGCTTTTTCTCCAACAATTGAATTCTTTGTTGTTTGCAGATTTCTTTTAGGTTTAGGAATGGGCGGAGAATGGGCTTCTGGTGAAATATTAGTTGCTGAGAGTTGGCCAAAACAACATAGAGGTAAAGTAGTTGGAATGGTTCAAAGTGGTTGGGGATTTGGTTTCATCCTTGCAGCTATCCTTGCAACTTTTGTTTTACCTATCGATTCATTTAATCTCAATATGTTGCCATTTGTTGATAAAGACTTTCCAGTTGAAAGTTGGAGATTCTTATTCTTCTTAGGGGTACTCCCCGCACTTCTAGTCTTTTATGTAAGAAGGGTTTGCGAAGAGCCTGAAATTTGGAAAAAGAGTTCTGAGCAGCGTAAAAAATCTACCCAAGAATTTACTTTATTCCAGATTTTTAAAGGTGATCTCAGACCGATGTTACTTAAGGCAACTCTTCTTACAAGTTTCTGTATGATTTCATATTGGGGCCTTAGTTATTTTGTTCCAAACTATCTAGCTAGTCCTGTTGAACAAGGCGGTGCAGGTTTGGGATTAGTTAAAGGTTTTGGATTTACTATCCCGCTTAATATTGGAGCAATCCTTGGTTGTATATCCTTTGGTATGATAAGCGATAAGTTTGGTCGGAAATTTACCTTTGGTGCATATTTAATAATAGTAGCATTGCTTGTTCCCATATTTGGTAACCTAGTTAAGGTCCAGGAATTTTTAGGGTTTCTTTCAATAGATGCTCTAGTTTTAATTCTTGCCCCTTTGCTTGGATTTTTCAACACAGGCTTCTATTCTGGCTTTGGGGCAATTTTTTCAGAAATTTTTCCTACAAGAGCTAGGGGAACTGCGCAAGGATTTAGTTACAATGTAGGCAGAGGTGCTTCTGCGATCGCACCTCCTCTCTTTGCCTTTATCGCGATTAGTTCATTTGCTTTCTTGTTTAATGGAGAGATTATTGGACACGGCAGAGCGCTTATGACTGCTTCAATTTTTGCTCTACTTGCCTTTTTAGTACTTCTAACGCTCCCTGAAACCAAGGGAAAAGAGCTAGACTAGCAGTATTTTATTTTATTTAAAGTTTTTGTACAATTTGGTATAGTATTTGCTACTATATAAGTAAATCTTTAAGGAGGAAATTATGCGTAAAATTATATTTTTTGCATTTGCTTTTCTGTTTGTTTGTTCAAATTTTAATTCATTTGCAAAAGAAGGAGAATCATCTCAAATACCGCTTACTTTTTCAGGCTATGTACATACAGCAACTACCTATAACTTAGGCGATAATGAAGATGAAAATAATAATTTTCATACATTCAGTGATGACGATTATACTTTAACCCCTTCTGCTCAATTAGGAATATCAAACGATTTTTTCATAATTGATGCTTTATTTGGTAGTATTGCTCAGGATATAAATACGACTGATGGAGGGAGTGACGAATTCTTCTTACATCAAGCTTATGGTATTTTGCCAGTAGGGCCAGTTAGTATTATGGTTGGTCATTTTGATACTATGTTGGGAAATGAGGTAATCAATCCTGCTGACAACCCTAACATTACGAGAAGCTTTCTTTTTGGCTACTCAATAAACTTTCAAAATACTGGAGTAAGAGCAGTATACGAACCTGAAATGGCAGTAGTCGATGAAATTTATCTAGGTTTTGGAAATGGCCAAGATAGTATTTATGATGAAGGTGAGAGCCAAGGCAAGACAATTGAAGCTGCCGTAGGAAAATCTATAGGAGATGCTTCATTGTTTCTTGCTATGAATCTTGGTCCTGAAACCGCAGTTGATAGTTTAATTAGACGGACTTATACAGCTGTTTTTGGAATGCCTGTTACTAATTCAGTCTCAATAACAGTGAATGGGGTTTATGCTCATGAGGAAGATGCTGGAGATACCAGATCAGATGGAAGCAAAGTAAATGGTGAATGGTATGGTGGTGCAGGTTATATAACATATGACCACTCTGATACTTTATCTGTTACTTTCAGGGCGGAATATTTCAAAGATGTTGGTGGATCACGCCTAGATTTTGATGGAGTCACCAGTAAAGGCACTTTTACTGAAGGTAGTGACGAAGCTATCCTGAAGAGCTTGACTGTAACCCCTCAATTATTAGTAGGCGAATATGGTGTACTAAGAGCGGAGTTTAGACGTGATATGGCAAACCACGAGGTTTTTCAACGTGAACCATACCCTACTACTCCGAATACCAACACCGCAAAGAATCAAACTCAAGATACTGTATCTTTGCAATATGTAGTTTCATTTTAAGACAAAATCTTCAACTAGAGCTCCTGCAAGGAGCTCTAGTGTCTATTGATTAACAAATTATTTTATATAAACTTTAAAAATTATTTACTAGCCCGGATAGCTCAGTCGGTAGAGCAGAGGACTGAAAATCCTCGTGTCGGTGGTTCGATTCCGCCTCCGGGCAACAACTGGTCTTAGATTGAAAATCAACTAAAAAAGAGTATCATATTACCCTATGTTAAGTAATTTAAATGTTTTTGGATCTTTTTTAAAAAGGATTCGAAAGAAAGAAAAGGTTACACAGGAAAAATTGGCTTCCTATTTGAATGTCTCCACTGTTTATGTTCATCAACTTGAGACAGCAAAAGTTGATGCACCCAATAAAGAAAAGTGTTTAACAATCGCAGAAGCTCTGGGAGCTGATCCTGATTTGGTGTGGAACACCGCTAAGGAACAAAAACTGCTTAGATTTCTTAATAAAGAAAATATTACAAATAATTTAGAAGAACCCATTACTGATTCAGAAAAATTACTCTTAGATTTGTTTAGAAATTTATCTGATGATGTTAGGAAAGATTTTGTTGGTATGATTTATATGCTCCTTAAATCGGATAAAAGAATATCTGATGAAAAAATTCTTAAGTCTATTGAAAAACTTTCTCAAACTGCGTGATGTATTTTTTAAAGAGATTTGCCGTAATTACTTCTATACAATTACTTATTCTGTCATTTATTTTTGTTTTATTTATCTTCAATTTTAATCAACGTCGGGAGATTAACAAAATACAGTCAAAAGAACTTGCTTCAATAGTTGCGGAACAAGCCTCTAATTATTTCCAAAAGAACAAAATTAATTATTCATCCAATGACTTTTTTAATTATCTGGATTCTCAAATAGGAATTCAAAAATTAACTACTGCTTTCAACCTGAATTCACCCGAAATATTAACAATATACTTTAGATCTGATATCGAGAAAGGTATCGTTGATGCAGGCGTTGATTCTAATTTCAATAAAGACGATACTTCACCTGCCAATAAATCCATAAAATATTTTTTTAACAATAAATATGTTGCTATCAAACCTTTCTTTCTTGATGGAGCTAAAAAACCACATGGCGTAGTCAGGATTGAGACCAACACAATACCTATATTGACCAATGTCCTTGCAAACAATGGGATTTTTTATCTTTTTCTGTTTTTAATTCTTAATAATCAAGCATTTTTATTTTATTTATGGGTCAGAAAGAAAAAGGATGTTGTTCTTGATCAGGGATACCTAAAGGATAGCTCATTGGGGGCTATAAAAATTATGCATAAACTACTTGGTGATATTATTGATGATCACAAAGAATCAAAGGATGCTGAGTCAATTAATGATATTGCAACAAATATTGTTAATTTAGATGATAAAAAATGAAGTTTTTTACTATTCTACTGGCCAACTTACTTTTGTTGATTTCCTGTGACGCTTTGATTCCTGATCAAAGAATAAGTTTGCTTGGACCCGTTCTTGAAACTCTTAATCGAGATGGCAACTTGGAATATATTGGTAGAGTAATTAACAATTCAGAAGAGAAAGTTGAAAATATATCTCTAAGATACATCGCGAAAGACAAAGAAGACAATGTCGTTGAGGCGGTTACTCTTCCTGTCTCAGGTTTGGATGGAAATTTTGTTAACAAGGGAGAGATTGTTTTATTCCAATTTTCAATTAGATCAAATCCAAAAAGTATTTTCAACAAAGAATTCAGTTTACATTATGAGTAACAAATGAAAATTGAATATTCATATTTTTAGTGGAGTATAAAATGTCTGGTAAAAGAAGAACAAGGATTTTAATTGCCAAAGCCGGTCTAGATGGTCACGATAGAGGAGCAAAGATAATTACAAGAGCATTAAGAGATGCTGGATTTGAAGTTATATATACAGGTCTTCATCAAACTCCCGAAATGATTTCTGAATCTGCTCTTCAAGAAGATGTTGATGCTATTGGGAT